>Ga0209403_10000109_pt1 | contig 124991 bp, 115 predicted proteins | sample ArcticOcean_MG_C_8_FD_187440 | JGI IMG/M metagenome (GOLD analysis project Ga0209403, IMG submission 187440) | Marine microbial communities from western Arctic Ocean - ArcticOcean_MG_CB11_86 (SPAdes) (version 2) | ecosystem: Environmental > Aquatic > Marine > Oceanic | place: Arctic Ocean... | reverse complement strand
CCCTCCACTTTGAATTACTCAACCCACCAGTCTCTGTTGGCTTCCGCTTCACTGATAAATCCGTGGTAACGCCCCATCCAGTACGCGGTCAAATACCCGATCCCCCCAATTTCAGCCCGAATCGCACCGTCCTCCTGCAGAATCAGTGAGGTATCCGTCCAGCTCTCGCCCTTGTCGCCGCTCACATACATCCCGGCCGGTGTTCCAGCCATCGCCATAGACGCGTGTCTCGGCGCCCAAATCGCGTGCACCTGGGGAATATCCAGCCCGGTCTGTGTCACCTCCCAGTGCTCACCCGCATCTCTCGTCACGGCTATCCGGTCGCCCACCAAGCCGAACCACGTGTCCGAATCGTCCGCCTGAACCCGGAGATCGCTGAGCGGAAACGCCTTCATCACATCCATCAGCCTCGCCAACTCCTCTCGCAGCAGATTTGAATTCGGGGCGCCCACGGACCAGTCAGCGAGCGCCTTCAACTCCCGAACTACAGGACACCAGTTCTCGCCGTGGTCTTCACTCACACTCACCAGTGGGCCCCGCTCCGTCTGAACGGCCCGAAACAATCTCCCCGGGGCTCGCTGATCCGCTCTTATCCAAAGTGGATCGCCGCCTATGGGATCGACAGTCCCGAAACCGCGCCGCCGACCGGTCTGGGGAATGGCTGTCCAGGAGACATCACCTTCATTCAGTTTGAAAACGCCTCGCCTCGTCAACGCGTAGACCGTGGCCATTTCCCCGCCTGCATCCACGGCGAACACCGATCCCGCCGGAGCTTCGCCACTCACACTTCGCCACACCGTGCCCATATCCCGCTCACCCAGATCCTCGCTGCGGTAGACGCCTGCAGTCCCAACCCCGTAAATCACGTGAGGATTGTCTCCACTGAGCGTCAGACTGTGTATCGGTTCGCCGAACACGGATGTCCAGCGCACACCGCCGTCCAGTGTCCGCGAGATTCCCTCATCGGTCGCGGCGAACACGATCCAGGGGTATTCCGGCGAGAACAGGATATCTCTCACGCCCGACAGCCCTTCAATACCGTGCCAGGTCTCACCCTGTGTGTTGCTCCAGTAGGCCTTCCCGGCAGCGTCTGCAGAAATTTGGACAAAGGAATCGTGCGGAGACACCTCCAGCAGCGAAACCGTCCGCGAAAGCCAGCCATCGAGGCGGTATGGGCTCCCCTTCCACTCGTACTCATTGTCAGACGATCGTTCATTCACCGGAATCGGATGAAGCGCCTCCTTGACCCCATCTCTGTGATAAAACTCAAGATCCTTCCGTAGACTGTTCATTTGCGGCTGAAGAATCCGGCAGGTCGGATGCGTCTGGAGATTCCATATCGACCCCTCCAGGTCACCAAAATCTTCACCCAGAACAGCGCCATAGACGAAATTGAGCCAGGCCATCCGCTCAGACTTATGTGCCTCCTGGGAATCCTTAACACATTTTCTATAGTAGGATCGAAGCGCTTCGTCTTCCTCGACCTGGTGAAGAAAATAGAGATTCCCCATCAGGTGATCGCTATCGTCATAATTTCCGCGCGCCGGACCCATAATATGCTCCTGGTTCCGCGCTGGATCTCGAAATCCAAGCCGCTCTACCCATTCATCGTGCAGTTCTGTCACCTTCACATTGCCGGTAATATGACTTGCCACTTTCAATCCTGCGATCGCCATCAGCGAACTACCCGACGGTTTGTCCGTACCGGCCGTCTCACGCCAACCACCGATCAACTCGGTGCTGATCCTGTCCTCGTCCAGATGTCTCACCGTCATATCGTGCTTCAGGTGAGCCCACTCTGACATATCCGCAACGATTTCTCGCACCTGCTCCTTCTGCGCATCATCCGCTGCCACGACATAATAGATCCCGAGACCTCTCAACACCTGATTGTAGTTGTGATGGCTGGGTCCTCCCCGATATCTCAGATGAGCGTACTCACCAACGCCCTGCGCCCACAGATCGCGTGTGCCGACCCCCTCGCGCTCTTCATACGAGATCCCGTGTCCAAAGGCGACGCCTCGCGCGAGATATCCGGGCTTGCCCGTCACCAGCGTCAGAATTCGCAGTGAGTGAATCACCTCTGTCGCCCTGGCGCGAGCGATCTTGCAAGTCTCGCTGTCTTCACCAACCGTGTCACGCAAGAAAGCCACGCGAAACGCCTGTGACGTCAGCAGACAACCCGTCCACGAACTCGTGTGAGCGATATTCGATGCCCCGGTCGTCCCGTGATCGAACGTCCACCCCGCGGGGAGCTCTCCCGTCTCGATAATCTGCTGCCAGGCCCCCTCTTGCGAACCGGCGTAGTGCTTCGGAGGCAGCAGACGCACCGAGGAAGGGAACGATCCCAGAATATTGTGACGCTCCTCGGTGTGCCGCTCGAAATAAACCGCCTTATCGTGAAGCGTCTTCTTCCAGCTCCCGCGGTCCCGGTAAGTAAACTTCGAAAACGAATTTCCAGTCCAGACCCGGTCTTTTTCAGATCTCATCGCCGCCACCCTTCTTCATAACAATTCCATCTTTCATTACGACGTCGGTACCTCGTAGCTGTACACGTGTGATTCGCTGGAGTAATAGATTCGGCCAGCCAGGTAATCCCCACCTGCCTGAATCGGCACCGGAGATTCGGCAATCATCTCGATCTCATACGACTCCGGATCCACCCGGGCGATCCCCTTTACAAACAAGAGATAGATCGCACCATCGGGCGCCTTCACAAATGCGCGTGTTCCCTGCTGGCTCGTCGAAGGCCCAAACCTGGACTCCGTGTCTTCTTCGTGAACGATCCTCCGATTGTCAGGATCGAAAACGAAGAATCGTTTGCGATCCACAATCCCGAATACTTCTCCGCCAGGGGCATTGCACATATCGGTATAGGCCTGTGCCCCGGGAAAAAGCGCTTCGTGCCACTCGATATCTTTCGTCGCCATATCCATCACATAAAGCTCAGCCTGGTCGGCCTTCTGCTCACCGCCGGTACCCGCGCCTGTCGTTGAACCACCCAACAGCTTGCCGTTAGCGAGTGCCACAAGGCTCATCGTCGAATGCTCCGGCAAAATCTCCGTGTGCTCCACCAGGGTCTGCGACTCGGTCTCCCGATCCCAGAACAGCATTCCCCCACCGGTATAGCCATATCCCGGAGTACCGGCAAGAACGATCGTCTTCCCATCCGGGTGCGCAAGCAAATCGTGGGGTCGGTGAATAGCCGGTGTCACATCCGTATGGAATTTCGGATTGCAATCTGCCTTATCCTTCTCGGTACGGACCCACTCCCTGGCCGGGTCCCACTCCAGAAGGAACCCACCCCCGTATCCACCCACAAAAAAGCGATCACCCTGGCGCACGACTGTATTACACTGCCCATAGGCTTCCCGATTCATCCACTCATCTTTCCGTGGATCATAGCTGAAGAATCGCATCGGAAAAGCGGTCCCACCGCAAATCGTATCATCTGGCGCAACAGCAAGACCCATCAGGTGAGCGCCCTCGCTGGAATAGTCGAAGGACACCCTGGACTCGCTTCCGGTTTCAGGATCGGAAACCACCATCTCGCGTTCAACCAGGTCGCAGCTTTCCAGCCGTTTACCATCGGGGAAATCCTGATGGAAAAGCCCCTGGCTGTCTGCGATTTCAGGCTTGGGACTCTTGTCGTCGAGCCGACCGACATCTTTTCGCTCACCCCGATACAACTCTACCCAGCGATCATCGTCTCCCGAGTGGGCAGTGCCATACACCTTCCCATTCATATCTCGGTACACCGAGCCGCTCCCCTGCACACGCTCCTCTTCTGCGAACACCGGACGGCTCTCCCCACTCTCGGGATCCAGAGAAATCACCTGACCGGAAGTGCTCCCCACTGCAAAATACACCCAACCGGTATCGTCCGTCGCCACAGAACGAGGATACTGTCTCCAATTTTGTTCATAGAGATGCCCGTAATCGCGAAACGTGCCGGATTCCGGATCATAGGACACAATCCCGCTGTCGGGATAGGTCGGAGACCAGATACGACCATCATCAGCCTCAGTCATACTCATCGTCATCTGTTTGGCGGTCTTGCTGAAAAAGGTGAACTCACGTTTGGCAGGATCGAACTCACAGAAATGGCTGTTGAAATGGGTGTAGAATCGGTTGCGGGAAGAAAGCACGGAGGCATAGGGGCAGTCACCACCAGGAGGAAACGGCATCGGAATTTCCTGCGAATCACCTGTCTCCGCGTCGATCACCAGAATCGCGTAACCCCCTCTGTGATCGAACAGCCAGACGAGGACCACATTTCGGCCTTCTCCATCCACCGTCGCCACTGTTCCCCGGTGATTGCTCACGGGAGTCGCGACACCGTGATGCCGAAATCCTCCGCCCATCAGTTCCGAATTCGCCTTTCTCATAACCTCTCCCTGTTTTGTCGAATTTTGAAAGCCGTTCTCGCCTGGACACTGCCTAGAACCGGCAACGTGCTCGGGCCTCTGGACTGTGTTCAACGGATTCACCGAAAGTACTCTTGCCCGGCGGTCGCTGCAACCAGATTGTGCCGGCGGTATGCAGCTCACTCATAGGATTAGTCAGAATCTGCCAATCCGAAGACTGTGATTTCGATGGTTAGTCAGGGCTGATCCGAGCACGGACGCGTTAGCCGTAGTTGACTATCTACTAATCCTCGGTTTGATGCGTTTCATTACTCGCTATCCGCTCTTCGATGATCAGGCGGTCTAACTTCACTGGTTGATCTTGTTCGTCGAAAGGTTGCTTGAAGTTGTAAGCGTAGGGACTTGAACCACGATTATGGATATGCTCAAGACGTTGAAAGGCTTCTTCTCGCGTAGGTATATGATCATCTTCTACCCACCAGGCAACATAAGTTGGATAATCTGGTTTCAGAATCCAATCTCTGCGCTTTCGAAAAGCCTCACCGTGCACACCGCGATAGGCAAAGGCAAAGACGGATTCTAAATCTGTCCACAACGAGAGCGTTACAGCTTGTGACACTTGCTTTTCGCCATCCAGGTAATCGGGAGTAAACTGAGGCCAGACTTCCGATTCTACACCAGCTATGGCCGGCGCATCTCCAGACCCAGCCAACAGAGTTTCTACAAAACCTTTGGAATTGGCAGCCGACGCCATAACATCACGGGTTCTATCAAAGAATCCCTGGACTTGCTCGTGGCCTTTCCGTTCGCGAAAGATCACAAATGTGCAGAATGCGATTCGCGGCATTGCCTTATCCCTTCTTACAGATAATCTGTAGTATCTGTAAGCAACTGAATGCAGTTCGACGGACCAGGGCCATTATTCGTTGGTGGATGTTCTTCAAGATAGGGTGGCAATTCCGGCTGTCGAGCGAGTTCGAAAACAGGAAGCAGGCGAAACGTGAATGAGAAAACGAATATCTCAAGTCTTGAACTCGCCGAAGGAAAACGCTTCCTCCAGCTCCACAAAGATCAAGTTTCCCTCGTCGTCCGTCTCGATGTATCTCGTCATATATTCCGCCCAGCGATCCGCGGCCTCGTTGTTGTAATTTCGTTCATAGTGTGCCTTCGATGGCGCCGTGGCGTACAGGAACAGGCGTTCTTCATAGTGATAGATCACCATATTGATCTTGTTTTCCGACATCGTCTTCACGACTTCAGGCCACAATTCGTCGTGCGCCTTCTTGTAGCCTGTGTAGCATCCCGGCTTCAGCTTGAATGTCATTCCTATAGAAAACATTCTGAATCCTTTCACTATCCCCGCATCAAAGAATGAGCGTTACTCAGAGAATTTGAATTCTCCGAAAGCGAACGCCTCCTCCAGATCCTCCACCACAGACTTCCCTTCGTCGTCCGTCACCATCAATGTGGCCATATACTCCGCCCAGCGGTCGGCTACCTCGCCCCGGTGACTGCGCAGGAAGTGCTCCTCTGTCGGCGCCGTCATATACAGGAAAAGGCGATCTTCATAATAGTAAATCACCATATTCACCTTGTTGGCTGCCATCGCCTCGACCATCCCGGGCCAGAGCTCATCGTGCGCCTTCTTGTATTCCGGATAATTCCCCGGCTTCAACTTGAACGTGATTCCTTTGGAGAACATATATACCTCGCAATATCGAGTGATTTCTGCAGCGTCGTAGGCAAACTGGCTCGCGAGGTCTCATCGGAACGACACCGCGTATCTCCATATTTTGCCTATTGGTTCAGCTCTTTCATCAGGCTAAAAAAAGAACCGTACACTTCGTACGGTTCCTGAACCGGGCATCGGTAGATCTTTCTGATTCCCTCGCATTTGAAACTATAGCGTGCTCACACGGATCGACTAACTGATACTACAGTAACCTGACCACCTCTGAGCTTCTGTATATTCTTGTATCTGCTGTCCGGCTCTGACTCTCGCAGGGTCCAATAGGCAAGAAGCGCCATACCCACGATGATCACACCGATCAAAATGTTTCCAATGATCTTCCCTCTCCGTACAGGTTCGTGCCTGACCATAATGACCACCTCTGGGGGAGTGTATACAGGTGGAACTGGATTAACCGGGTAGTCTCTTCTGTATCACTTTCGAATGCAAATATGGGTGATGCTCGAAACCGAGTCAACACCTTCCGACCATAATCTCTCGCTCTGCTGCCATCTCAGACCTTCACCAACTTCCTGAAGCTCCTCATCAATCGCGGTGGGTCCAGTCTCGATCCGTAGGCACTGAACGAAACCTCTCCCACATAAATATCACCTCTGGAATCCGCCGCGATTCCGTGGGGTGCTGTAAACTGTCCAGGTTCCTCACCCGGGCGACGATCACCCAATCGGCCCAACTGATTTCCATTCAAATCGTGGATCGTCACACACGACCCCAATTTGGGATACGCCTCGTTCACCTCCAGGTGAGTGGGCAACTGCCCGATATAAGCAAGCTCACCCTCGATATGCAGTCCACACGGTCGGTGCATATTGTTCCACTGCGTCAGGTAATTCCCTTTAGCATCGAACACCTGAACGCGGTGATTCTCCCGATCGGCCACGTAGACCTTCCCAGAGCTGTCGGTACAAACGCTGTGAACCAGATTGAACTCACCTTCTTCGCAACCATATTCCCCCCAGGAAAGCAGATGTTCGCCCCCGGGCGAGAACTTGTGCACCTTCGCATTGCCATAGCCATCCGACACATACAGATCGCCTGTGTTCGGATCGAACGCCACCTTTGTCGGCTGGTTGAAGGGCTCGCCGCTGTGGGCGGGTGACCCTTCACCCGGTGTCCCAATCACGGCCAGCTCCTCACCCTCCAATGTGCACTTCCTGATGCAATGACCTTGATCATCCACACAATAGAGCATTCCGTCGGGACCAAGTGTCAAACCGTGCGGCCGCACGAAAAGCCCTTCTCCCCAGGAGGAAACGAAACGGCCGTCCTGCTCAAAAATCATCACCGGATGATCGCCTCGATTAAAAACATACACACGATCGTCCTGATCCACCTCGACATCCACCACCTCCCTGAAACTCCACCCCTCCGGCAGCTGCGCCCAATCCGCCAGCTCTTCATAAACGAACTCACCGTCGCCCAGTTGGGTCATTGGGTACTCCTTAAAGGACTTTGAGTTTATTCCATTCTCTTCTTAATCAGCGAATCCACGCTAAACTTCCCTGCCCCAACCAGCAGAAACATCACCGATATCGCCAGATAGAGCAGCGCCAACTCCTTCTTTTGGAACGGATCCGCTCCGTGTTGCATAAATGCAGCCACAAACATCGTGAACCCCATCAGAAACGCACCGGGCCGAGTAAGAAGGCCCAACGCGATCAACAGACCTCCGCCGAACTCACCTAATGCGGCTGCCCAGGCGAAGAATCCAGCCAACGGGAATCCCAATTTGGCTACTGCTCCGACCATCCCCTCAGAAGGCGGAAGCTTGCCCAATCCGTGTGCGAAGGCCATCGTCAAACCGGCGAACAGCCTCAGGATAAGCAAACCCACATTCGCCAATTTGCACTCGATCTCTGCGCCTCCGAAAAAAATCCGATTTATCATAGTATCTCCTTTGACTCAGCCTGGTTTACTCTTTAGTCTCACGCCCTTCGCGTTTCCTCTGACCAATCGTACCACATATTCTTTGTAGGCTTTCGATCTTGATACGCCCCAAGATCCACTTTCCGGTAGTCATACAAGACCGCTTGCCGAATTCTGTTCGTCCGGTTTGGTGAAGCCGTGTGTCCTATTCGGTGATGCCAGAACACAATGTCTCCGGCCTTACCATAACAATCCACAGGAGGTTGCTGAACGACCGCTTTCTTGTCCACCTCGTACTTCTTTTTTGGATTGAAAGTGTACCGGGTCCGAAAATCTGGAAAGAAAATCCTGTGACTTCCGGGCCAAACTGAGAACCCTCCGCCTCCTGGATCGACGTCATCAATATAACCGACAACACCCAGGTGGAAAGGGTGTGCGTCCACGTGGCAGCCACTCGGTCCGGGTCCCGGATCGTATGATCCGTAAGGAAGTGTGCAGTAAATTCCCCGAATTCGTTCAGGCTTCTGGAGCTGATCTTTACCTAGAAGCTGCTCTGCAAATCCAAACACCCTGGGATTGGTCGCCAACAGCTGAACCATAAACGACTCACCCCCGGGCTCCCGAAACTGCCATCTGAACCCACTCCGCCTGTTCGACTGATCCGCGCTTTCCTCGTCCTTAGGTATCGGACCCACCCAGGAACGTGAATCGTCTCTCTTCATCGAAGGTGGCGCACCTTCCCACATTCGGTCACGTGCTTTTACCATTAACGCAGGATCCAGAATATCCCGTTTGATCAGATACCCGTTCGCCTTGAAAAACCTGATCTCGTCAATCGAAAGTCGCAAAGCTCAATCCTCCATATCAGACAGATCAATCGCGTTACTCTTCCGACTCCGCTTTCTCAATAAACTGAATTCTGCCTGCTGAGCGCAGATTTTCAGCCCGGAACAAGCAATGCGCGCTTCCTCGTCAGAATCCCGATCGCCATAGATACCCCAATCGCAACAGCCTGAATCAGAGCCCTGCTCTCTACCGAAGGCGTCAGGAACAGCGCCAGTGCGGATATCAACAACACCCACCGCTCCCAATGTCGGAGTGGACCGAACCCATACCCAACGATCGCTGCGGCAAGAGGAACGATTCCGATCAGCACGATCGTCACACTTCCAATCACAGCAAGCACATCGGACGAAAGCAGCAGCAGTTCGGGATGCAGAACAAACGCGTAGGGGAGCGCGAATCCGGCCAATGCAAATCTAAACGCGGCAAGTGCAGTCTTCATAATTCCAGAGCTCGCAATGGCGGCAGCCGTATAGGCAGCCAGGGCCACCGGCGGTGTCACCATCGACATCATCCCAAAATAGAAGATGAAGAAGTGGGCGGCTAGCGGTTCAATCCCCAGGTCACCCAGAACGGGACCCACAAGCGTTGCCATCAACAGGTAACATACCGCAGAGGGCAACCCCATTCCCAGAATAATCGTCGACACCATCAGCAGAAGAAGCGCCAGAACCAAATTGTCCTGCGCCAGAGGAAGTAGGACGGACGGCAGTCGGGTGCCGATTCCGGTCAACGTTACTGTACCGAGCAAAACACCCACACAGGACGCAGCCGCGATCAGGGACACGCCTCCTTGTGCCGCCCCTTCGATCGCCTTCAACAGGCCGGACAATCGGACTCGTGTATCCCGACGAAAAGCGCTCACCCCGATCACCAGAACAAGCGAGATACTCACCGCGCGAAATGGGGTAAACCCAAGCACCAGGAAGCAGATCAGACTGACAAAAGCAACCAGAAAAACCAGACCCTTGGCTCTCGATGGTCGCGAAGGGTAATCCTCCACCTGACCTGCCACACCGATCTTCCGGGAATGCAGGTGAACGATCAGAAGCAGTGACAGGTAGTATAGAATCGCCGGCACCACCGCTGCGCGAACTATCTCCAGATACGTAACTGCAGGCTCGACCATCTCCAGCATCATATAAGCGCCGGCGCCCATAATCGGCGGAACCAGCGCGCCACCTGAACTCGCTGCAGCTTCTATTCCGCCTGCATCCTCTGCCTTGAATCCGGCCGATCGCATCATCGGAATCGTAAACGTACCCGTGGTCGCCGTATTGGCCACAGCGCTCCCGGAAAGCGAACCCATCATTCCCGATGAAATCACAGCTACTTTGGCCGATCCACCCGTACTGTTCCTGAACAGCCGCCTGGCACTATCCAGAATGAACCCGGTGGCGCCAGTCTGCTCGAGAATCGTCCCGAACAACACGAACAGGAACACATACGTGAACATCACCTTCAGTGCAATTCCGAACACACCTTGCGAATGCAGGAACACCTGCGAAACGAGGCGTTCCCACCCGTAGCCCCGGTGAGGGAACAGCCATTCGGGCATTGACGCACCGAAAGAAGCGTAACCCAGGAAGGCCAGAACGAGCAGCGGAAGTGTCCACCCAATCGCCCGCCGTGTCGCCTCCAGCACAAGCAGCAGTCCGACCAGCCCGGCGACGTGGTCCAGCGGACCTTCCAGACCGGCACGATTGCCGAGAGACTGGCCGCTGATCCAGAAGGACTCGAATATAGAATCGGTCTGAACGGCTACGTATCCGAAACACAGCACCACGCAGCCAACTAGAAAGTAATCCAGAAGGTGCAAGGGGCTATCCTTATGAACCCCGGGCCTCACCGGATATTTCAGGAAGACAAGACTCAAGCCCAACAGCGCAAAAAACGACAGTTGGGCCTGAGGAGTCAACTGTGGGTAATTGACCTCTACCAGCACGAACACACTGAGCAGAATGGCCAGAATTCGAAAAAGTCCGTATCTGATTCGCGCCATCTATTTGGACCAGATTCCGATTTCTTTGAAATATCTCACGGCGCCCGGATGGAACGGTGTGCCGGTATCCCGCACGATATTTTTGGGATTGATCGCACGACCGGCCGGATGCTTCTTCACCACGTCCGCTCGGTGCTCATACAGCCGCTTCGTAAACTGATAGACCGTCTCCTCGTCCAAACTCGCCCGGGTCACCAGGTGCATCGACCCGACATTCATCCCATTGAACGCGTTCTCCTGTCCACGATATGTATTCGCCTTGATGGTCGCCCCGAAGAAAAAGGGATAGGTCTCGAACAACTGTGCCATCTCATCTTCCCCAAAGGGAATGAAGTGAATATCCTGCGAAGCGCTCGCCTGGGTGATCGACGCCGTCGGAACCGCCCCACCCAGAAATGCCGCTGCCGCAGAACCGTCAGCCAGCATATCCACCGCCCCCGACTGGGTATTGTGCAGCGGTGTGAAATCTTCATAGCGCACACCGTGCGCCTCCAGGATCGGCTTCAGGAAATATTCGAATCCAGCGCCGTCCGGACCAACCACCACGCGATTCTCCTTGAGGTCAGCCAGTGTCTTTACACCTGAACCCTTTGGCGTGATAAAGAGCGCCACATTCGGCGCCAATGTCATCACCGCACGAATCTCTTGCTTCTCACCCCAGGCGCCTTCGCCTCTCACCGCGAAATAAGAAATCGCCGCGTTCGCCAGCGCAAAATCCAGTTCGCCTGAGGACAGGCGTCGGATATTCTCCTGCGTCCCCTTGGTGGCTTCTGCCGACACGCCCCAGGGAAGGTCGCCACGGTGATCCTGAACCACTTGGGCGATCGCGCCGCCCACAACGAAAAACGCGCCGCCCGGGGGCGCTGTCCCAACACTCAGGAAATGTCGTTTGGCGGTCGCCTTGTCATCACTGCCACCGCTGCACGCCAGAACGAACAGCCCGGCGACAATCACTACAATCGTCTTCTGCAGAAATTTGTACAGATTCATCATTTACCGCTTCCTTTCATTCAGAATGTATTGAACTCCTGAGCGTCCAGCGGTGCTCAGGAAATCAGAATGTTCTCCATTTAACGTAGAAATCTTCAAGCGCCTATTCGCTGATCACAGAATCACTTGGTCTGCGAATTCCAAACAGAGCCTTTGTGCGCGCCTCGACTCCCTCTGCCAGCGTCTCCATCAAACGCAAACCATTCATCGCCTCAGTTTGGCTGTAATAAGTCAAATACTCGCGAGCGAGATCCGCACGATTCGATTTGTAAAGGACTGCAGCCGTCTGCTTGACCGAATCTTCCTGATCGATCAGACCCCGCTCGAATCCCCGAAACGTCTCCAACACTTCCTCATAGAAAACGTCCCGGTGTTCCAGCATCTGGTAATAGAGCCGCTTTCCAAGTCGGCAGGCGTACTTCGTAGATTCTATCCCCTGAAACTCGGGATCCATAAACTTCTCGTTCTCACCCTCGGTCAAATACCGGTGCTTGCCGAATTCCGGAGGCGCCTCCGTCACGCCCATTCTATACGGAATGAAAGGTGCGGCCACGGGCGTCGTCGCAGCCACCCAGAGCGTCGTCAACTCCGGATGATCCTCTTCGCGCAAGTCGGCGACCTGGCCGTAACCTGCAGAATCCTTCATCACCTCATCCGCCCGCACCTCGTTCATCACGTCCACCAGACCGATTCGGCCCTTGCGATCGGCCAGTCGGCCCTCCACAATAGCCACCGCCTCGTGCTGCATCTTCCCGTCACCATAGATCTTGTTCACATTGAAGGGTTCACCGGTGCCGCGATTGAACCAACCCTGTTCCTCGGCAAACGAAATCAGATTCGCCGAACCCATATGGTCAGGGCTGTCCTGAAAGTCCACAGGGATCTCACCAATATACCCCGGTCGTGAAACGCGGATATCGCCCGGTCCCAGGCGTTCGGCCACCCACAGACCGGCGCCACCCGCGAAATCGATGAGAATCCACCCTTCCTCCCGATCGGCGAACATATGGGAATTGCCACCGTACGTCGAGTAACCGTACTGGTCGATCAGCCCACCCACGATCTCCACCGCCTCCCGGGCGCTTGTCGCACGCTCCATCACAATTCGGGAAAGATCGCTGTAGTGCGGGCCCCGCTGCGGGTTCGGTGTCATCTCTCGCAGAGCTTCTCTCGACGGTGACCAGATATCCCGTGCGGCCACCTCGTGCGCGTTCAACCCGCCGTTGGTAATCGGCGCTTTGTATCCCGCGTAGGACGAATAATTCATCGTAATGTACGCCGCGGTTTCGGCAACCTGGGGAATTTCCATCAACTCCCCGGGAAATCTTGCCGTCTCCGTAGCGCCCACCTCGACCGTGGCGCCCTCCGCGTGCTTGCGTGCGGGAATAATCTCCAGCCAGTGACTCGAAGGTTCGTCTCCATAACCCGCCAGAAACACACCGCCGTCCGCCGTCAAATCTTTCCCGACATAGATCCCGTAGCTCATTCATCATTCCTGATCAAAGTAGCCGGTCTAACGCCCGAATCAGAAGAATCGCCGGCGGCCTTCAACTGAAAGGAGAACAATTTCACGTTCCGCATCTGGAACTGCAACCGCACCGGGCGCTCTAAGATCGCCCCGGGAGACTTCCCGGACCACGTCACTTTGTGGGCAGTATCGTCCACGTGAATCTCGTCGCAATCGTTGAATCCGAAACCCACTACCGGCTGCTCCGATTCGTCAAGAATCGCGACCTTTCCCGAACCGCTTCCGGCGTCCACATTCAATATCAGTTCGATTCCTTCAGACGCCATCGCCGGAGTCGTCAGACTCCCGCCCGTGGAATGAAAATCTACCGAAACAAAACCGTCCACACGCTGCACCGTCCGATAGATGCGCTTTTCAGCGCGAATGCCTGAACCGTGTTCCTCGTCCGATCCGGCATAAAACTGCGAAATCTCCCCATCGGTCTGGATCGCGCCGTACAGCATATAAAGACTCTTCGACCGACCGCTTCCGGGTTCGCCAAACGGGATGTAGGGACCCAGCGAAGGCCAGTCCCACGTGATCCCGTCACGACTCACCGCCATTCCGATATTCAGCGTACTGTGATTTCTGATTTCAGAACCGGGGTTGTAGCAGTTCAGGGATGGGAACGCGAAGTAGGCATCTTCGGCCTCGGGATACTGCATCACGGCGGGTGTGTAGAGATCGACCCAGTTTCCGGCGTCTGCGTATCCCGGATACTCCAGAACGGTGGGCACTTCCCGGCTCACCGTCGGAATACTGTCCGGTGGATCCGTGCGCGTGAGGAACGGTTCGGCGAGTGCGTCGAACGGCCAGGGCGAACACGGGTCGTCCATTTCGATCCGTCCCACAGCGCGTCCGTAGGGCAACGCGCTTCCCCTTGGAAACCCAAGCGGCCACGTGCGAACATACGCCACATATCGTCCAATATGTTCGTCGTAATCCACCTGATTCAAGGTATCGGCTTGAAACGGGAATACACGCTGGTCAGGCCACGTCCAATCCAGCCCGTCCGGCGACGTCAGCACATAAAATCCACCCCTGGCGCCGTCGAGGATATCTCCGTCTATATAGTGCCTCGCCTGAACAAGCAGCCGATATTTTTCTTCGAGGGGCGCATTCGGATCCTTGAACACATATCCCCATTCCTTGCAGCAGAGATTATTCGCCCGGCTTCCATTGTATTCGTGCAAACCGAGTTCTGGTTTTACCCAGTGAATCCCATCAGTCGACTCTGCGTAACCGAGTTTGTAATGGGAATCATTCTGTGCGTGACCGCCCAGCCACATCCGGAACACGCCGTCATCTTCCATCACCTGGCCGTAGGGGCCCACAATGCGATCGTCCCAGTCCCCTGCACGCCCGGGTTCCAGAACAACGCCCTCGAAGCGAGGCGAGTTGGCTGCAATGATGATCCCTTCGGAAGACGCGACCAGCTTTCTGTCTATGAAAAGCTGCTTCCTGGTTGAAACCTTCAAGGCCATTTCACCACCCGACCGCCTGTCGAATCAAGATTCTGATGGTCCTTCACTGACCTCGCCGGCCGCGAAACAGATCTACTCTGCACCAATACAATAGAGGTGGTTGTAGCCACGCAAATACAGCAGGTCACCTACGATTAGGGGAGATGAAGCAATCTCTTCGGAAAGTACATTGGTGGCCAAAACTTCGAATTCTGGACTGTTCTTCACCACCAGCGACGTCCCCTCTAGCCCTACGATATAAACCCGATCACTCGCACCGACCAGGGAGGCATAAACACTACGGAGACCTTCGAGTCGCGTCGGACCGTACAACACCTCACCTGTCTTTGCGCTGTAGCAGGAAAAGACCGCATTCCTGTTCTTCAGGAAATAAATCCGGTCGCCGTACAATAGCGGTGAAGAAACATACGGTGTGTCCTGAAGAATCGACCAGAGAACCGCATCGGTGCCGGTAATGTCTCCCTTGGCCTTCTCCAGAGAAATCGCCTGCATTGCCGGACTGCGATGCCCGCTGGTCACGTAAACGATCCCGTTGGCGTATACCGGCGTAGGAACCACGTTCGTGCCCAGACCGGCACATTCCCAGATCACTTCACCTGTCTTTAGATCATAACTGCGGGTCTTTGACGAAGCCGGAACAATCACCTGGGTCCTGCCCTTGAACTTCACCACGAAAGGGGTCGTCCACGTCGTCACCTCGTCCCGCGCATTACGCCACAACTCCTTGCCGGTCTTCTTGTCGAGGGCAACAATAAACGAGTCCTTCTGGTGATCCCAATTGATGAGCAGCGTATTTCCAGAAATCGTTGGTGAGGTGCCCTCGCCAAAACTGTTGCTGCTCCAGTACGTCCCGAAATCCTTTTTCCACTTCACATTTCCGTCCAGATCCATACAGTAGAGACCCTGCGAGCCGAAGAACGCATAAAGATGCTGCCCGTCTGTCACACCGGACGTGGAAGCCAGCGAAGCCGTCCGGTGAGTGCCCTCGTGGGGCTGTTCTTCGTGTACGACCTTCTCCCAGATCATTTTGCCATTGTTTCGATCCAGTGCGAACACCTTGTACTGCCATACTTTTTCCGGACGTTTGCCACCAACCTCGCCAGCCTTGTCTGTCTCCACAGCCGCCTGGAGATAGATCCTGTCGCCCCACACAATCGGCGTGGCGTGTCCTTCACCGGGAATAGGAACTTTGAATTTGATATTCTTCTCTTCACTCCACTCAACAGGTGGATTTCCTGAATCCACCAGACCATTCTCATTCGGTCCTCGCCAGTGGGGCCAGTTCGCCTCGGCCACCGACGACAGGAAAACAGCGATCAGGATGAAACTTGCCAAATAACAGATTCGTCTACTCATCAGAAGCTCCTTGGTTTAGGTGATGCGCTATTGGTTTGTGCTATGAATTCCGATACAATTTGCGTAGAAATTCAGTCCTGGAAAAACGGATTTGTGGTAGGGGGTGAAGCCGAGAAGGTCTCGGTTCGCGGCGGCACAAAAGCTGCGGGTGCGAGAAATCGCATAGAGTTCGAGTCTCTCACCCTCTGCCAAATCCTCCCCAGCGCTGAGTTCAGTTTCCTCGACTATCCAGGCAGCGCCCAACTGTAGAGGCCTGAAGTACTTGCAAAAAAGAGTCGGCCCTCCAAAACGTCCCCCCCGTTGCTGATCTCCACAGGTGATTCCGCCACCAGATCGATCTCAAAACTGTCCTCGTCAAGCCTGCCGATCCCACGCTCGAACAGCACGTAGATCTCACCGTTGGGCGAAACCACGAACACCCTGGGGCCCTGCTGGAACGCCGTAGGCCCGAACGTGCGCTCTGTTTCTTCCTCGTAGACGACACGCCGCTCATCAGGATCGAACACGAAAAAACGAACGCGATCCACGAACCCGTAAACACAACCCTCTTTCCTAACGCACAAATCAGTATACGACTGACCGCCCGGCAGCACGGCTTCTCGCCACTCGATTGCCCGGGTTTCCAGATCCATTATATAGAGCTCAGCTTCTTCCGCCTTTCGCTCCCCTCCGGTGCCCGCTTCCGTCGTTGTTCCCCCCAACAACCTTCCACCTGGAAGCGCCACGAGACTCATTGTGGAATGTTCAGGCAATATCGCTGTGTGTTCCAGCAAATCACCCGAACCGCTCTCCTTGTCCCAGATCAGCAAACCGCCTCCGGTAGAGCCGTACCCGGGTGTTCCCGCCATCACAACCGTTTTTCCGTCAGGGTGTGCCAGCAGCTTGTGCGGCCGGTGAAGAATTGGCGTGCAGATCCTGTGCCAGAGGGGATTGCTCTCCGAATCATCCTTATCGGTCGCCACCCACGCTCTGGACGGGTCCCACTCCAGCAGAAACCCGCTCCCGTAGCCCCCAACAAAAAACCGATCGCCCTGGGTGACCACGGTGTTCCACTGGGCGTAACTCTCTCGCCTGATCCACGAATCCGCCCCGGGGTTATAGCTGAAGAAACGACGCGGGAAGAATGTCCCGCCGCAGATCGTATCGTCCGGCGCCCTCGCCACGCCCATTATGTGTGCGCCTTCACTCGAATACTCGAAGGACACGGTGTGGGACACGCCGGTCACCGGGTCGGACACCTCAAGCTCTCGCTCTGCAAGATCGCAGCGCTCAAGTTTTTTTCCGTCCGGAAAGTCGGCGTGAAAGTGGAACGCCTTGCCCGCAGTATACGGTTTCTCGTCCAGCACGTGCCCCGACACGGCCTTCCTTCTGCCCTCGTACAGCTCGAACCAGCCGTCTTCGCCAGGGTGCTCTGCTGCCCACGGTGTACCGTCAGGAGGTATCGCGTAGACCTTTCCGTTCTTGTCCCGAAAAACGGAAGGGCTCCCCTTCACCCGCTCCGCTTCTGCCAGCAGCGGCGTACCGGTTCCGCTCTCCCTGTCGAACGCGATAATCTGGCTGAGCGTCGTCCCGATCCCGAAATAGAGCCACCCCTTGTCGTCAGCCGCCAGGGTTGTGGGGTATTGTCGCCAGTTCTGGTCGTAGACGTGTCCGTAGTCTGTGAAGTCCCCGGTTGCAGGATCATAGCAGACGACACCACTCTGCGGGTAGGTCGATGACCAGATCAGCCCCTCATCGTCTTCCGTCATACCCATCGCCATTCGAGGAGCTGTCTCGTGGCAGAACGTGTATTCCCGCCTTACGACATCGAACTCCACAAAATACCCGTTGAACAACGTATAGAATCGGTTCCTGCTCGAGAGGATCGAAGCGTACGGGCAGTCATCTCCGGGCGGGAAAGGCACGGGAAACTCCTCCGACTTCCCCGTTTCCGCATCGATCACGAGGAGCGCGTAACCACCCCGGTAATCGAACAACCACACCAGTACCACGTTTCGGCCGTTACCGTCCACCGTGGCGACCGTCCCTCTCGGAAAACTGATACGCGTTCCCAAACCGTGAAAACTGAATCCATTTCCCAGGTGCTCAGTGGCCATTGATCAAAACTCCCTTGCCGATCTCTCGGCTGCTCCGCCTTTGACGAGTCTACCACGTGACTCCCCACCCAATTTCGAAACCCTGCAATTCTCAATCCTTCTTTCCTCAGGCTCACCCCGCGATCATTGACCGTCCAAGGTTCACTCTTCTACGATCCCTTACTCCCACCCTCGTACCAGACCGATGATCTCGTCAACCGAATCAACAAATCTACATTTCGTCTGCTTGATTCGCTCGTGTGACTGATGTCCAATCGGCACAAGAATAACATCACAACCAATCGCCTTCGCCACCTCCCCGTCGTGGTCGGTATCCCCGATCAGCACGGTCCTCTCCCCTGCCAAACCAAACGACTCCATCAACTCCCTGGCGCGATCTACTTTCGAAACGGCAAGTTGATCCTGCAAACCGTAAATACCTTCGAAGAAATCGTGAACGCCCACCGTCTTCACCCACGAATCCAGCATTCCCTGTTCGGCGGCCGAAAGCACGAATTGTCTGATCCCCAGACCTTTGATCGTCGCCAGCGCCTCAGCGACCCCGGTATTCAGTTCGCACTTGCTCACACCTTCAAAGTAAATGTAGTGAAACTCATCCGAAATATCGGAAAACGACTCCTTCTCCAGATCGAATCCAAGCCCGCGATAGTAGTCCACAATCGGAAATCGGAATCCATTTCTGTGCGACTCCCGTGTAATCGCTGGGAGACGACGCCGCTTCAGCAATTCGTTGATCGCAGAAGTGGACAAATCTGTATCATTCAGAATCGTACCGTTGAAATCCCAAATCACCGCCTCTGGTTGTAACATTCCTCTCCTGTCTCCCAACGACTCTTGATCAATACTAAGGGTGCCTTCTCTTACTCCATTCTAACGACTGAACACTTGATGTCGCCCTAAGAAGAAGAGGAACACCGAACCAAAAACCAGAAAAATGACGCCGCACAGCAAGAACGCTTCACTCAGGGAATACACATCTGCCACCCACCCTGCCAACGGACCAAGAACCATAAACATCATTCTCCCGACCAGACTTTTCACCGAAAGCACCGTCGCCCGAATATCAGAATCCACACAACGATTTATATAATCATTGAGCACCGGACCATTGATCCCGCGGACAAGATAAAACAGAAAGAAAAACAGACCCGCCCAGATCATCTGGAACTGACTCAGGAGAAAGTAACCCGCCGAAGAAATCAGAATCAGGGAAACCAGGGCAGTCCGTCGGCCCAGAAACGACTCGATTCGGTGGGCAAGAATTGCGAAAATGCCCACTGCAAATTGTAAAACGGCCCAGGAGATGCCGAACAGGGACAGAGGTACGTTGACCAGCTCCAGAAAAGGCTGCACGAACCATACAATTGTCAAGGTGGACGTCCCTACCAGGGAGGTATATAAAATCAACCACTTCACCTCCTTGTGTCCGTGCAGCGAATAGTGGACAATCTTCAAAATCGCCCGAAAACTGCTCTCACCTTTGGCAGGCAGTTTTCGCTCGGGCTCCACCAGCGACCACACCAGGGGGATCATCAGCACCATCACCCACGCCTGCCAGATCACCGGCGTCCTCAGACTGATCACCGCCAGGAATCCTCCCAGAATCCCAGCCACGCCCTCCGAAAAATTGCTCATCGAAGACAGCCTTCCGGCGATCTTCTGATACTCCTCTTTTCTGTTTAGCTGAATCAGACTGTCGTAAAGGAGAGCCGAATCCGAACCGGAGATGAACCCGGCGCCAACCGCGATCAGGAATTCGGCTGCAAGGAATTCATAAAAGGAATACGAAATCGCGTAAGCGCCGAATCCCGCTGAAACAAAAACGGATCCGTACAGGAGCGACAGGCGCCTGCCCAGGCGATCTGCGAAATAGCCCGAGGGAACTTCGAAGAGAATCACGCAGGCGGAATACCACGCGTGCACGATAAACACCTGCTCCAGAGACAGTCCGTTTTCTCTGAAGAAAAGGACCACAGTCGGCATCAGCAGCAGAAACCACCGGCACGCCTGAATGGCGTACAGCTTCCAGATATTCGCAACCAGCTTGTTCGGGTCTGTCATTTGTCACGTCGGTTGAGGCCATTGATCAATTGGGAACAGAAGTGGGACGGGTCTGGATCAGATTCAGTTGCGTGGCGGACGAATCTAGACGATCCGAGCCTGAGAATCGATCGCGAACCCTCAACTCTAAATCACCAGAACAATCGCGAATACTGCAATCGCCACACCAACCCCTCCCAACCGGCTAAGGCGTTCCTTCCAGAAGAAATGTGCCGAGAGGTTATCGAGCAGAACCACGCTGCACCCCATAATCGGGTAAAACAGCGTCCCGGGAACTTTGCTCAGGGCAAACATCACAATGCAAAGTACGATCGAGTTGTAGAATCCAATAACGGCGCCCATTGCCAATTCTGGACGTTTCGGAATCCGTCTGCTCAACAATATAAAAAACGTGCCGATCGTTCCAGCCGTCGCCCCGGTCAGCAGAATGATCTGCACGAACTCATTGTCCAGACCTCTGTAATGAACCGACCGCAGGCACGAATGACTCCCTCCCTGCACCAGGAACACACCTATCAGCAACCCAAACGTCTTGATCCCCGTCAAGCCGGTCGATTTGCCCGCGCCGGAAGTCATCATCAGAAGCGCCACCAGCGTAAGCAGGATCCCGCCTATCTGAATCGGGACCAGCGTCTCACCCCACAACCACACACCCAGAATAATTGGAACTGCAATTGAAATTCGGAACGCGGTCAGAACGGCGCCAACAGCCACCAGATTCAGGACGCGTGTCATCAAGGACAGGGAACTGATAAACACAACGCCGGTAAATAGTCCGGTGTACACGGCGCCGGTCGAAAAGGTGAACTCCCCTCTCACCAGCAGGAACAGACTGAGTGTGCACGCAACCACCAGATAATTCGTCGCCACAACAATCGGCGCGTGATATCCTTTGCGTTGTGAGACCTTGAAAAGCTGAATGAACAGAAAATCTGCCAGCACCGAAATGGTCAGCCAGAACAAAAAACACCCTCCCTCTCTCCTGGGATACTCACCTCACCCTTGATCTTGTGCCCTGAAAGGGCACCGGATCTTAGCCTGGGGTTCTTGAACCCCAGGTAACCACAACCTCTGACCAGAGTCTCGAGATCCTTCCCCGGTCTCACCACCTGAGTATTCGCACCCAATTGTCTACTCTTCACTCTACCAGGCCTCAAGTCCCAGCAGTTTCTTCCCCAAATCCGTCAGCTCCGCCGTCTTTCCCTCCGCGTGTTCCTTCTCTTTCTCATTCTTCCCCAGTCCGGTCAGTCGCTCTCGCCACCCCGCGATCCGCCCCTCTCGGGCCTCCTCGCTATACTTACCCACTGGAGACATAGTGATATACTGAACCACCCGGGGATACGACGCCGAGTTCGGACTGCTCCCGTGGGGCAACGCGCTGTGCCAGATCACCAGATCACCTGCCATGGCTGGAATCGGAGTCGCCTTGTCCGCAAACTCTTCCCGCACCCGAACGCGCGGATCGACGTCCTCTGGCAATCCTGCTAGCCAGCCTTCCAGATTCTTGTGAAAACCGGGAATACACGTGAACGCGCCCTGGTTCGCCGCCGTGTCTGCCAGGTAGAGCACGCCCTGCACCCTGAGCCCGGTGGGATGATCCAGATTCATATCCCAGTGGAGAAAAGGACCCTTGAATTTGAATCCTTCACGCTCCGGCGGGTTCAGACTCGCCCGGTCGAAACTCACCCAGAGCTTCTCTGTACCCCAGATCTGGCTGAACGCCTCGTGCACCCTTGGACATTGACGGTTATTCCAGAGTGCCTGGTGTTGATACATCTCCACCATGATTCCCGGCCGTGGGGGATCGGGATACCACGTCTCGGGAATCTCCCGGTCCATTTCTGTGAACGCCCACACCGCGTCCTCCGCGGCTCTTGCATTTTCCACAGGGACCGCATGCTTCAGGACCACGTAACCGTTCGCTTCCCAGAACGCCAGTTCCTCTTTGCTCAGTGCAGACATCTTGGGATCCTCCTTTGACCTGGGTTTTCGCTCAACTGGATTGAACGCGCACAAAAGCCCGGCCAACACCTTGCCGGGCTCGCGGATTTTTTCGTGAGCGATCGGAGCCATCAACCGATCTCAAAAGCCTCTCCTGGTTCACAGTGGGTCCAAATTTCCCGATAATCCTGCTGCAGCGGGACAGTTGGTGCGCGTGAAAGAGATCTAAAAGTAATTCCCAATCTTGGCAGGGGCAAGGTGCTTCTTATCGCAGCTGCCCGATCGAGCCGGATCTCAGTCCTGCTGCCAACCCAATTTTGAAAAAATCAAGATATTCCCAACGCAGGGAATATTAGTCTCTTATTTTCAGAAATTTTTATTTTGGGATTAAATAAAGTATTATCAATATTTTATATAATCATTATGTGATTCAATTGGGACATATTTGAACGAATAAATCCAAATATTAAATAATCTCATTTAATACCGTGCCCTGAAGGGGCACCGCATCTTAGCCAGGGGTTCTTGAACCCCTGGTATGATTAGCCTTGCTAGCGATCCGTCTTCCATGTGTGGAAAGGGACAGTCGGAATAGATTTCCAAACTGCGAACAATGAATACATCGAGGTAGGATACGCTTGGCAGGATGTAAGGCGAATGCGAAACAACCGGAGTCTGCATTCTGAACTGCTGACGCGATGCTCAAAATCTTTACCCTGCACGCTTCGTCAAGACCAACCATGAACGGAGTGACCACCACCGGGGAACCAGATCAGATCCACAATAAAGGAGAGAAGTACGCCAGTTGAGCGACCCACGATGATACCGAAGAACAGCGGGGCCACGCGGCGGAACAGGAGAACACCTCCAACACGCATAATGACCGACTTCACTACCCAGACGATGAGAACGGATGTCACAACGTGATGAAGACTCGTGTTGGCCACCACAAGGCCAACGGGATGGAGCGGCCACCATGGCACCCGGTAACGCAGCATAGAAATTGCGGCAATCAGGAACCCGCCGATCCCGAAGGGCAAAACCCAATCCGAATTGGCGGGAACAGGGCTGGCAATATGGGCAACAATGCCATTGATTCGACTGGGGGCATAGCGACTGAAGGGATACTCGTAAAAATTGTATGCACCGTGCGTGTAACCGAGGTAGAGCACCATAGCGATATTTACCACAAGTGCCGCCAGCAAACTGAGTGCAAGCGCTCCGAACAGCTTTCGCTTTCCCCCCTGAATGCTGTCAACCGCCTTGGCGCCTTGTGAAAGTGCGGGCATAAAATACATCCACCGCAGGGCATGAGAAGTACTGGCCGCCGCTATGGTCTGCCCGGAAAGTGCCTGCGTCCCGAGCAGCGTGTACCCTATGCCGAGAGGATCTGCAGACAGTCCCAAATACAGGGTGCCGGATTCGCATACGAAACGGGCTAGGGCGATATAAATGATCATACTTGCCGGAATGGTGATACCGATCAGCAGAAGAGAAACGCCCGCCTGGTAGAGCCACCCGATGATAAACAGGGTGCCAAGAATCAGTCCAACTGTGGCCGCCCGGTAGGAAAGCAACTCATTGGAATCATCAACTTCTGTGTCCTTTCCGATGGCTTTCTTGAACACGTCACGCAAATGCCCACGTGCGGACCAGAGGCCCCAGAGCACGAAAACCACAAGCGCCCCGGTACACTGCCAGCCCACAGCCCCGCTGCCTGCAACACCGGCCCTGTTGAGAACCGCAGTCTCCGTAATCAGCAGAAGTCTAAAAAACCAGATGGAAAACAGAATCTCCAGATTGATGAAATAGCTGAACCCGATCGCGTAGGTGTTGATGTGTGTCAGCCAGGGTGGGAACACCCGCCCTAAGTAGAACAGCCCGCCACCGGGACTCATGTTGATGCGGGGCCAGTTTGGCGCAAAATTATTGATGCCGTTCCAGGCAATAATACCGAACGCCAGACCGAACCCGATCCAGAAATACCAGCCTTTGAATATGGGTGGCCACTTCGGAACAGACGAATTGGCTTCTGACGAATCGATCAAATCTGTGATCGGAGCGATCAGAGGATAGTCAAGGCGCTCGTTCTCGACCCATTGCTTGCGAAGAATCACTACAATACACACGCATACTAAAAAGCCGGCCAGGATCAGCGTGAGCCACCAGAACAGGGGAACGACCCAAACCCCCCACGGAATGGCGACATTGCTTGGTAGACCCTCATAGAGATACTGAGTCTGAAAATTGTCATTTGAGGGATAGAGATGCGGTGGGAGATGAGGTTGTACATAATCGATCCACCCATTCTCCGGGGTACTCAGATAGAAGGGTGCAGCCATCACAGCCAGCCAGATGCCCGTCAACCCACGTGCCGGAATCATCGCCGAAATGAGACCCATCGCAAGAATCGTCAGCAATTCTGAACGCGTGAGACCTTCCATTCGAAAACGCGTGCGAATCACCAGATTGACCGTCACGATAATCATGAACACGGCCAGGATCGAGACCGGGAAATGCGTGATATTTACCGTGGAAGTACTGACCACCGTGCGCGAGAACGTTACCCAGGCACTGACAAGAATGGAAACGACCAGCCCAATCGCAACCCCCCGAAGGGTAATGCCCTGTGCTTGCGGTTCAGGTAATGCAGAATTGCTCGTTGCAGGATCTAAAGCCATGAGAAATTTCGCACCTTCATGATAGTCAGATAGAATCGACCGGAATTCAGTAGAGATTTACATTCGTGAAATGAATCTGTCAAAAAATCGACGCACTTCAACCCGATTTTTGACCACGAAGGTCTCAAATATAGACCAGTGCATCGCCTGCTGTCCAGCAAAATTGGGTGAACAAAGCCATCCACTCCCCTTGTTCACCCCGATCCCCTATGTAATTCTGAGCGATCTAGGTCCTCATGAGCGATCCCGGTCATCCTGAGCACAGCGAAGGATCTCCAAGCCCTCGGTGATCACAAAATTGTAAGCCATTCCCCTCTGATTCCTCCTCGCCAAAAAAAACATCAACCATCTCTTGGAATTCTGGATCTTTATTAATAGAGGGTCCTCCGAATCATAAAACTGGGAGCACACGTGAACGATCTGGAATCTCTGGTCATTCAGGCACAGGATGGAAACCCAACCGCCTACGGCGATCTCGTCCGGCGGTTTCAGGACATGGCAGTGGGCTATGCCTTCTCCATTCTGGGAGATTTCCACCTGGCCGAGGACGCGTCTCAGGAAGCGTTCGCCAGAGCGTTCACCAACCTCGCCCAACTGGGTGCGCCTGCAGCCTTCCCGGGCTGGTTTCGAAAAATCGTCTTCACCTGCTGCGACCGGTTGGCGAGGCGCAAACAGATACCAACTGTTCCGCTCGAGGTCGAACTGGTATCCAGTGCACCTGGGCCGGATGCGATCGCCGAGGCTAAGGAGACTTCAGAGAGTGTCCACCAGGCGATTCGGAACCTGCCGGATAGCGAACGAGCGGTCATCACGCTGTTCTACATTAGTGGATATTCGCAGAAGGAAGTCGGAGCTTTCCTGGACATACCGGCCAAAACAGTCAAAAGCCGGCTGCACACGGCCCGAACAAAATTACGTGAAAGGATGATCGAAATGGTTCAGAACAACCTGCACGAGAATCGTCCTTCGAATGACGATCGGTTGGCTCACAAAGTACTGCTACAGCGAGTGAATGAACTCTTCGAAGAACGAGCGGAGGACGTGGCCGACCTCATCCGGCACTTGCTGACCAGAGAACCAGAGATGGGTGAACGCCTGGGAATCTTGATGCAGGTCATCGCCTCCCAAACCACTACCGCCGTGAAAGAACACCTTGGCAGCGACGAGATCGATCAGATCGTTGATCCAAAAGACCAGGTTGAAATGGCGGAAGCAAACGAGGTGCTGGAGGAATTCGAGCGTCTGGTCATCGCCAGAAAATACGTCTCGATCGGAGGATTGGACTTTGCACGCGGCGCACTGACAAAAGCCCTGGGAAATCGGAAGGCGGAATCACTCTTGAATCGCAGCATGAGCTCGAGCGGCTTCTTCAGACTTCGCCAACTGGAGCCGGACAGGATAATTCAGCTCATCGCCACGGAATCACCGCTGAACATCTCGATAATCCTGGCGCAACTGGAATCGACCCGTGCGGTCAGCGTGTTCCACGGATTGCCAGAGAAGTCGCGGGAGGAAGTGGCTGTCCAGATCTCCGCTGTCCACAAGGTCGATCCACTCGAAATCCGTGACCTGGACATAAGAATCGCCCGTGAATTGGACTGAGATCCCAATCATCCGCCCTTGTGCCCTACAAGGGCACCGCACCTTAACCAGGGGTCCCTGGACCCCTGGAATCACACCCGACACAAGCACCCACGATAACCATCTGCCTTCGTGCCCTGAAGGGGCACCGCATCTTATCCAGGGGTTCTTGAACCCCTGGATATTCCCACGAAAATACCCCCGGAAACCTGTCCTCAATAACCTCGATAGGTCTCCAACAGGGCATCTCTGCGCTTCTTCTTGATCTCAACCAGTTCTTTCTCATCCCACCCGTAGGAGACACAGAAAACATGATGCACCATCTGGGATGAAAAGATGTGCTTTAGCTGATGGGTCTTCATCACTTTCGTCATCAGCTTGAAAGTATCCAGATACGCTTCTTCGTCCGCCCACAAATACTTGACACACGACAATCCAATCTCTTCTACGACATTCCTGAATAGAGGCGTGTTCTTCACGAGCGCACAACACGGATGGAGCCTCGCGTCACAGATATCAGGATTCTTGTCCCGGCTTTCCTGGGGAATCTCACGGACGCCATCCCCTGAGAGACGCGGTCCTATTCCAAACGCGTCAGGATCACGATCCAGTTCACGCACCATCACATTGAGCGTCTCATCCGCAAGGAAACAGACATCGGTGTCCAGAAACAGGTAATGCGTACAGTCTGGATGATTCAGCACGAATTGTCTCAAGATTTCACCGTGTGAGTTATTCAAAGTTTCTGTGGTGAATCCCGATTGGATGATGAGAACCTGCTTGCTCTCGGCGTAAGCCGTTAGCTCATCTGTTTCGTCCTCAGACGCATTGTCGATTATGGTCAAAGACAAATCAAGACCAGCCGGATGGTGCGCAAATAGCGATCTCAGCATCAATTCCATATAGGATGATGTATTGTGATTCACCGATACCGCTTCAATTTTATGGGTCATCGATTATTCCTTCAGAGGCGTCCTTGAGTGCCGCTTTCTTCGTGGGTTGGAGCCTGGCTTTGAGCGCAGCCCTAGAATTTACGGGGAAGATCCGGGTGATCGCAGTTGAACACATCGAGCCCCCATTCCAGACGAGCACGCATCCAGGTCTCCTCCGAATTCACGGATGCTGCGACTGGCAAGCCCCGAGCGTGCGCCGCCCTGATCAAATCTTCAGTGACGATATGCCGGTTTGGATGTAGGAAATCGATACCCATCTCGATTGCGATTTCCAGACACGCTTCCGGATCTTCTCGATAGATCCATCCGGTTGTGATTCGATCATCGCAGCCCTTCATCTGCACCAGCTGATCTGTTTTCCCTGACAGGACCAGGGTGCGTGAAGCCATCGAATACGTCGTAACCAGCCTTGAAATGGCTTTAATATCAGCCAGAGACAGGCGAGGACTCAGATCGAGACAAATCCCGATCTGCCCGCCTCCGCTTGCCCACGCCAGCATATCATCCAGAGTGGGCACTTTGGCGCCAGAGTATTCCTCCAAATACCAGCCCCCTGCGTCCAGCTCCTGAATCTGCGTCAACGTCAGATTCGAGACATCACCTTGGCCATTGGTCGTCCGGTCTACCGTTGAATCGTGGATCAACACGAACGCCCCATCCTGCGTCTTTCGGACATCCGTTTCAACCCAGTTGGCCCCCAGATCGAGACCCTTTTGAAAAGACGGGATTGTATTCTCTGGTGCATAGCCTGTCGCACCCCGGTGTCCAATAACAAGAACGGGCTCGTCGATACGTCTGATCTGCATAGGGTAGAATTCCTATCAAGCACTAACAAGACTATGACCTTGTGCCCTGAAGGGGCACCCCACCTTAGCCAGGGGTCCTTGGACCCCTGGGAAAAACCCTCACGACAACCATCCGCCTTTGTGCCCTGAAAGGGCACCACATCCTAGCCAGGGGTCCTCTCCTCTCCGAGCGCCATCGACTAAACATATAGTTCTTCCGCCCATTTCTCTAGACCCTCAAAATCCTCGCTGACAAGGAGTTCTCCATATTCTGTCTTTTCACCGTTTCCAATGTCTTTCCAGGCAGCCCATGGCCCTTCGTTTCACCAGCCGCGGACCTGGGCTGAGACGAGGGCGCGTTCGGCAGCGATGAACTGACCCAGCTTGGTGCTGGACCACTTCGGCATCGAACGTGCGAGTGAAGACAGTCGGTCGACAATGAGATCGGCATACTTCTGGCCAAGTTCTGGAGACGAACCGTTCTTGATGCGATCACCTTTACTGTAGTCAGGATCATTATCGATACGATCGATCGCTACTAGGTCAGGATGCAGGTGCCAGAGGAGAGATGTTTCGCCGATGCCGGCGTGATCACCGTGGTATCCAACATCGTGGGCAAGCCAGTATTCCGGTGTGCCAAGAATGGGGATTTGCAGCCGCTCACTCATTCGCGCCGCCGTTTCGCGAACCACAATTTGCTGGTTGTGACCGTAATGGCCGGTAATCATAATGATCGCTTTGAAGTCGAGGCGATGAAATTCAGAGGTGAGACGCTCTAACCATGGACGCAAGTGGTTGTTTTCCCAGCTCTGTTCGCCTTCGATCTTAACCGTGGCGGGTTGATCCAGACCACCCATTCCGCCGTAGAGAGGGGGATGAACAATACCGCCGCCCGCTTTCTCTGCCGCGCGAACGCAGAGCGCGTGTGCTTTCAGCGAATCGAGGCCAAGAGCATTGTGTTCTCCGTGCCATTCGACTGTGCCCAAGGGCATAAAACACACAGGCAATGCATCCATCGCTGCTCGGAATTCTTCGGGCAACATGAGTTCCCACTGGGTATTGCTTTTCTGCAAAGACATAGTGTTCTCACAGGAGAATTGATATTTTTTCTGAACGATTCAGGGTGAGGCGTGGGCCTCCAAATGGAACACTTGGAGAAAACGGTTCCGGAGAGCGGACCTGAACTATTCTAACGTCTAGCTTCCTATGCCATGTCGTCTTGGCCTTCAATAAGGAAGTGGTGACTAATCGAGCCGGCAGTTCTTGCCTTGAGATGAGGCGCATAGGCTGGATCATTCATGAATGCCAGAGCGGCTTCTTTGGAAGGCCACTCGAGGATGACCTGCAGCGCTACATCTTCACCCTCGCCCTCGATGCGTTCATGACTGGCGGTCCGGGCAAGATACTTCCCGCCGTGTTTGGCAACGAGTGTGGTCGCCGATTCGACATAATCCGGGATCCAGTCTTCCGAGGTGGGTGTGACAGACACTACCGAGTAACATGCCATTCTATTCCTCCTTGGGTTGGATTTCGTTGAAGCTGCTTGTGTTCTTGTGTCGATGAATCGAAACGCAAGACGGTTTTCCCATCGCTACTCCTCCACGACTATTCCTGCCTCCAGGAACTTCCCTGTCCCTGCTCAGCCTGCCTCTAACTATTGACCCTGGGCCGTCTCAGGTCACACAGAATTTCTCACGCCCGCATGCGTCTCAGACAATCCTCATAGGCCTCAAAGTGCTCTCCTTCGCGTTCCTCGGAATCGACCTTCTTGAGGAACAACGCGCTGCCCGGCTTCTTGCCGGTGAATTCGCGGTGACTCTTGATATGTGCCGGATCCTCGCCGCTCCACTTCACTTCGCCGTCCTGCAAATACACGAAATTCCCTTCGTGTTTCTCGATCATTTTTCGCATACGATCGCGGTAGAAAAGTCCCTGCTCGCAAGCCGTTTCCCTTATCGTGGCCATGATCTCTGGCGGGTCTTCCTCCACAGAGTCGAATTCGTTCAGGGGAGCCTCCACCTCACTTTGGAAATCGATTTCATCCAAATTGACGGTTCCAAATCCGCTCTCGGCAGCAATGAGCAAATGATTGCGATCGCGACGAAACGGTGGCGTGGGCCAATCGGACGTGGGGTCGTGCCCCATCAGGTGCGTGCAGACAGCATCGGTGGCTATGATCTGATCACCTGCGACGAGCGCGTTGCACACACGGCCTTCACCGTCCCATTCACGTCCCCATTGCCCGGTCGTGGCGTCCACGATATTGAGACACGGATTGGTAATGCGCGCCAGATCGGGAAGCACATAAGACAGCCGGATCGCGTGGTGGAAGTATGTGCGCACGCGCCCCTCCGGCGGGATCGTGGGGGTGAGACCAAACAGATTCTTTGTGCAGAGCGTGACGCCCATAAACAGGTGATTCTTCATCTTGGCTACAGAAACAACCTCGTCTGCTTCGCTGAAGCACCTGCTCAGTGTGTACCGCTGAAACATGCATCCGCCTCCCGGCACATCATACTCGTCGAAAGGGGGCAGGTTTGACTCTGCAAACTCGATGTCGAATTCCTCGAGTAGCGGACGGTAGTTGAAATAGTCGGTTGCGCCTCCGGACACGTCTCGGCAGAATGTGTCGGCGGCAACAAGTGTGGCCGAAGTTCGCTCACGCAGAAGCCTGAGAACAGCGCGGCAGACGGCATCGTCCACAAGCTCTCGACGGCGACCCTCAAAATGCTTCACCTTCGTGTGGCCCATGTTGAACTTGAGGGCGATGCGGCCGGCCTTCTCCAACTTCTCCCAGGAGCGCTCCAGAGGGGCTGTAGCCCGAACAAGGTTCTCGTAAACCTCCTCGTCGGATGCTTGGTGATCGCATTGGACTGCTCGAACGCTAAATTCCTTATTCATCTATATGCTCTCCTGAAGTAATAGGGGTGTTGAGGTGAACGCATTCCGCGATGGGTCGCCCGGGTTACAGGGCATCAATTTAGTATTATTCACTCACGTAACAGCAGAACTCTGCTCCAAGAATTCCTTGAGAAATCCGATGGGTCACCCTAGGTAACACTTCCGAAGTGATCTCCCTGCAGGTTCCTCAGCAATTCCGAATTGGTCTCTCCTACTCTGCCACGACCCCTTAGCATTCCTGCTCACTCATCACTGGACGGTTTGGAAAAGCCAGGATTGAGGCAACCCCACAACAGTTTTGTACAGAACGGCGTTCCCCCTCTTTCCAACCCACTCACTCGTGCCTCAAGACTTCCACAGGATTTCGAGTTGCTGCTCTGATGGTTTGCCAGGATACCGTGACGAGGGCAATAGCCAGACCTACGGCGCCACCGAACAGAAATACACCGGGACCGAGGTCGATCCGAAAAGCGAATTTCTCGAGCCAGCTTGCCATAAGATAGTAGGTCACCGGCCAGGCGATGGCCATCGATAAGGCAACGGATTGTGCGAGGTCCTTTGAGAGCAAGAGGAACAGTGTGGATTGAGACGCACCAAGCGACTTGCGTATGCTGATTTCCTTCCTTCGACGCTCTGTGGTGAACGCGGCGAGTCCAAACAATCCAAGACACGCTACGAATATCGCCAGAAGAGACAGGGTACCGTATATCGTGCTCTGTCTGGTTTCTTGCCAGTATCTACCGGCCATGTTTTCGTCCTGAAACTGATAGTTGAATGGTCTCTCTGGTATGAATTGCTTCCAGGTTTTTTCCAGGAACGCGAGTGTTTCCTGGATCTCCACAGGACGAATTCGGATAGAGAGGGTCGGGTGGATCCAGTGAAACAGCACGACCGGTTCGATGGGTGAATGCAGGGATTTTGTGTGGAAATCCTTGACCACGCCAATAACGGTTCCCTTGTTCTGCCGCCAGGCAAATGACTTTCCCAATGGTTCCTTCCATCCGAGTGCTTTCACAGCGGCTTCATTAAGTATGTAGGCCTGAGTAGAGTCGGTTCCCGTGCTGAGGTCGATATTTCTTCCGGCCACAAGTTCGACCTCATAGGTGTCCAGAAAATCCTCATCGATTCCGATGATTTGCATTTCCCAGTCACCCTCGACTTCTCCTTCAGGGTAGACGACGTGACGTTCGCCGCCACGACCAGGTGGTGGCCAGACTGCGGTGATTTTCAGGACATTCGGGTGTCTCAAGAATGCGTCCTTAACTCGCTCACGGTGTTTCGTCAGTGAAAGATCGGCAAAGAAGAGCGGCGTGTTGATCAGGTAGTCCTTGTTCCAACCCAGGTCTCGGCCCTGCATGAATTCCGTTTGTTGGTAGATGACCGTTGTGCTGATGATCAGAGCCGTAGATGCGGCAAACTGGAAGATGACAAGGGACTTTCGCATCCAGGCCTCACGCGAACCGGGCGTGAAGGAGCCCTTCAGCACGGAGACGGGTTGAACCGAGGACAGGAATACCGCCGGATACCATCCTGCCAGGAGGCCTACAATCAGAGCGGCCGCGGGCAGCAGCAGGATCAGAATGGGTTCCGCACCGAAACTCAAATCCTTGTGGACGAACTCGTTTACTGTAGGTAGGGAAATCCAGGATAGCCCCAGTGCAATCGGGAGGGAGACCGCCGTCAGAATCACGGATTCACCCAGGAACTGTCGCATCAACTGACCTCTTTCGGCCCCTGTGACCTTTCGAACTCCGATTTCCTTGGCACGAACTGAAGCCCTGGCCGTTGCGAGGTTCACGAAGTTCACGCAGGCAATGACCAGGATAAGGACCGCGATCAGGGTTAAGAGATAGATCTGAACTATGGGTCCGCCGCCACCCTGGTAGTCGGCCAGTCCATACAGGTAGTCTCGGTCCAACTGCTGCATGAAGTAGGCATTTTTAGCCGCAACATCCTCACCCATATATCTGACGATGAAGTCGTGAAGCTTCGTCTCCAGCGCCTCTTTGTCGACACCGTCCTTCAGCTTGACGTAGTTCCGAACGGGACGCCAGGCGGTGTTCGGCGCCCATCCCTGCCACGAGCGACCGCTGACGTATTTTGGACATTGCGGGAGTGGATGAGAGAAAAGGAACTCGAATCGGACATGGCTGTGGCGGGGAGGATCTGCGAAAACCCCCGTAATGGTATACTCTCCACCGAATTTGTCGTCGTCGACGCTGATGATCTTGCCCATCGGGTCTTCATCATCGAAGTACGCTTCCGCTGTGCGGGCGGAGATGAGGATCTTTCCCGGTGCATCCAGGATAGTTGCTCGGTCTCCCCGCAACAGCCGAATGTCGAACATCTCGAGCACTTCAGGATCTGCGAGCGACATCCAGCCTTGAAGATTTTTCTCACCATACCGAATCCAACATCCTCCGTACATCACACGCACCGCGTACTCGACCTCCGCAAAGTCCTTCTCCATTGCGGACTTGATGCCGCCTGATGTGCCGTGGTTGATGTTTGCTTTGCTACCACTTCTACGGGTTTCCCGGAGGACACGATAGATGCTGCCCCCTTCGGAGTGGTAACTCGCGTATCTGAATTCGTCACGGACGTGGAGAAATACCAGGATACAACAAGCGAGCCCTACTGCGAGTCCAAGGACATTTATTAGCGAGTAAAACTTGTACTTTTGCAGATTTCGAATTGCGATTGTCAGATAGCTTCTCAGCATAGGTGTCTCACCGGATTTATGGGTTCTCGGTACCGATTTGTCCACTTATCAGTTGTGGGAAGAGGTCTTTCTTGGCGACGATGTTGAACCGGTCCAACATGTCCATATCCCATGGATAAGACTCAATGGCATCGCAAGATTCACGAAGCCACCCTAGAGATGACCCTGCTCCTTGATGTTTTCCGTGACTACGTGGCCGTCGAAGAGGTGGATGATCCGGTGACTGAATCCCGCGTCGTGTGCAGAGTGGGTGACCATGATGATGGTGGTACCATTGCGGTTGAGTTCCGTGAGCATTTCCATCACTTCATTTCCGTGTGCAGAGTCGAGATTTCCAGTGGGCTCATCCGCAAGGATAATGTTCGGTTTGGCTACTACAGCTCTGCCCACTGCCACACGCTGCTGCTGCCCACCGGAGAGCTGCTGGGGGAAATGCCTTTCCCGGTGCTTTATGCCCATGTAGTCCAGCACTTCTGCCACACGTTCTTTACGGTCAGCAGAGGAGACACCCAGGTAGAGGAGGGGCAGTTCCACGTTCTCATATACGGTGAGTTCGTCTATTAGGTTGAAGCTCTGGAAGACAAATCCTATGTTCTCTTTCCTTAAATTTGCCCGCTGCCTTTCGTTGTATTTCGACACCTCCTGGTCCTTGAGGAAATATTCACCGGACGTGGGTTGATCCAGCAGACCAATCACATTCAGGAGCGTGGACTTGCCACAACCCGAAGGCCCCATGATTGCCACAAACTCTCCCGCATTGATCTCAACATTGACATTGCTGAGCGCAGTGGTCTCTACTTCCTCTGTGGTGTAGACCTTGCTCAGACCAGCGGTCTTGATCATTCGGCACTCCTTTGCTTGGTGATTCTGGGTTAGTTCTATTTCAGGATCAGTTTTTCAATTTCTTCGTAGTTGTCATAAGAAGATGTGACGACACGTTCACCATTCTCAAGACCTTCCAGGACCTCGAAATACTCTGGATTCTGTCTGCCGATGCGAACGGGCCTGCGAATTGCCTCGGATTCCGAGGGGTCTACCAGAAAGACCCAGTTGCCTCCTGTGACCTGATAGAATCCACCCCTTGGCAGCAGCATAGCCTCGGTGAGGTCACCCAGTGCAAGCCGGATATGCAATGTCTGCCCTCGCCTGATGTCATGTGGTGTGCCTGAAGAAAATTCGAGATCTACTTCAAATTGTCCGTTGAGCACTTCCGGATAGACTTTTTTGATGTTGAGTTTGTAAACCTGGTCTGAATACTCGTAGCTGGCTTCCTGTCCCCCACTGATACGCTGGATGTAGAATTCATCGATCTGGGCACGGAGTTTATAACCATCCAGGACATCGATCTGACCAAGGCGTTGTCCCTTGCCTTTCAATTCACCAATGTCTGCATTCAGGGAAGTTAACTGACCCCGCACAGGGGCTTTCAGCACCAGATTGTCCAGATTCCGTTTCACCGCCTCCAGGTTCAACTGGAGTTTCCTGACAGATGCCTCCAACTGGGCAACCTGCCCCTGCCTATAAAGCGAATCTTGTCTGACAGTCTGCATCATAAATTTGTATCGTTTTAGCGCAAATTTGTGATCATCGCGAGACTCTTCGAAGAGTTTTCTGGAGATCAATTCGCGCTTCATGAGCTCCTCGTTCTTATCGAATTCTCTTTTGGCCCTCTGTATTTCGTGCTCAATGTTGATAAGATTTTGCTGACGATTTATGGCCTGGGTTTCGAGCAGAATCCTGGTATTCTCCATACTATTAATTTGCTCGAAGAGACTGGCCTCCTGGGTCATAACCCGAAGTTCCAGCTCTGAGTTCGAAAGCTTGAGTATAGGATCTCCTTGCTCCACCATGGTTCCACCTTCGAGGAAAATTTCTTCAACCCTTCCTCCCTCGAGTGCATCAAGGTATATGGTGAGTATCGGAAGGACAGTTCCCCTTGCCGGAATGAATTCCTGGAAGAGTCCTTGTTTCACCATAGAAATGGTGATGCGCTCCTTTTGCACGTTCAGTTTTGCGGTATGATCTCCAAAAAAGATCTGATACAGAATGGCGCCAATAAACATGGTCACGAAACCGATCGCCGCAATCCTTCGGGGCGGAAACCTTCTCTTCTTCAATTTGCGATCCATGCCCTCGCCTGCGTGGGGCAACTCACCGGGCACACTGCCGGCTTTCAATTCCGGGCTCCAGCTTGCTATTTTATTTCGCAGGTCCTTGTTGTCGTCTTTGCGTTCCTGATCCACCATTCAGTCTTCTTTCGTGTTCATCGAGTTGGGAAAAATAAGAGGCTACGTGGTTGCAGAGCTTTGCCATATGGTGTGGGTTCCCCAGTAATTCAATACACAAAGGTAGCCCAAATTGCGGCCTATGCGACACACCTTTCTCGTTTGATCTAGAATCGTATTCAGACCTACTGCCGATACATCCCAAATGTCATATCACACACTTTCTACAGTTTCATCACCTGGACCCAAACTAGAGAAAGCAGGAGAGATCTCGTTAACCGCATCCTTACAACCCAATGAAGAAACGCATATGATTGTTGGAAAATTCCTCTCACGCATCGGATTCGTCCCGAACACATCTGAATCCCAGATTACCTGAGCCGCCCGTCAGGGTCACGCTGCCACGCCTGGAGCATCTTTTGTGAAAGGGGTGGGAAAACCAGTCGCCGCCACGTGACGATCTGGTCTCACCTCCTAATGGGCCTACGGGACAGTGTCTGCGGTCACGCGAATAAAGTCGTCTGTCATCCTTGCACCACTGCCAAAGGGATCCGACCATGTCGTATAGACCATAACCATTCGGCGGATACGTACCCACGTCGGGAGGACTCTCTTCCTTCTCGAGGTCAGGTGCCTGTGATCCATCGAATGCATCGTCCCCCCACGGATACTGCGCTTCAATCAGGCCTCCTCTTGCGGCTTTCTCCCATTCGGCCTCTGTGGGAAGCCTGTTTCCAGCCCAATCACAATAGGCCAGTACATCGGGTAATGAAATACTTCTCACCGGCTGCAACGGGGCATTCAGCCAGCGGTCTTCCCAACGCTCAGGGCGATAGTCTGCTGCCTGCATGAACTTGTGATATTGTCCTACCGTAACCAGATGCGTATCGATGTAGTAGGCTTCCAGGTAAACCGTGTGCTGTGGTTTCTCCTCACGAAAGGCTCCGGTGTATCCCATATCATCGTCGTTCACTGCGCCCATCAAGAACTCTCCGGATGGAATCAGCACCATTTCCGGTAGATCATTCCGGGTGTGCATGTTTTTTCCTCCCCCTTCACATTTGAATGGTGCACAGTGTTCGCTAACCGATTCGTGCCTGAATTTGCGATGCGCATGGGATTCGCATCATCTCGTGATGCTTTCCAGGTGAATACGCATGGAGAATTCTCCTCATCACCATTGAAAACGCGAAATTCAGGCCACTTTATCCAATACTCAGCTTAGGTGACAGATTCCTTCTATTTTTCAGGCTCCCCATAACCTGCGAGCATAATTGGCAGGATAGAGGGCTGCCGCGTAACCAATCGTGATTCCAATTGCCTTTGCTGCTACCCAGCGTACGAAAAGCTTCAGTCCGTCTGAGTCACCTGCGTTGTTCACCAGGCGTCCCTCCCGTGAGGTGACCTTGAGCAGGCTTCTAAATCCGAGGGGTTGCAGTCCTTGAGCGACAGGGATTGATGGAAGCCGGACGCACAATCCTTGCAGGGCAGGAACGAGATGCTGAATATATACTTCTGTTGATCCTTTTCGAGAGCACGCCCTCAGAGAAGAATGGATGGACCGAAGCGCACTCTATGACGCATTCGACGACCTCAAATCACTCGAATACAGAATTGCCTACCAACAGGGCGGAAGCTCTAATCCAAACTGCTGGCAACTACAGAGCCGCGATCAGCCTGTTCTTAACTGATGCGGGTGTCAGTCAATGAAAATAGCTGTTCAATTTACCGGAACACGCTTCTGCATCGAATCAGATGAATCCTCTTGCCGCACCTACTGAATTCCGAGACATTGGCGAGCAGCCACTGAAATCCCCACTATGAGTAGCCCTGTTTCTCACCCGAACTACTACTCTGTCACCTTCCGCTATCAGATCTTCGATTTCGTGTCGAAAATCAGGGAAGGATGCATAGACAGATGGAATGAAGGCTCTGTACTCCTTGAATTTCATTGGCTCTGGATTTCCGGGAAAGTGGCATATGAACCGTGGCGAGAAGGCCTCATCGATAAATTCGAAATTATGCTTGTCCATCTCGTCAAGCCACCTGAGAATCAGAGCTTTGTTCTCTTCAGACACAGGTATACCCCGCATGCGCGTGGGAATATTCAGATTGGTTATGCTACGAAAAAACTCGGAAATCTTGGGTATTGGAAGAAGTCAACCTAGATAAGTGATAATCGAACCGGTTGATACGAGGCCATTCGCCTTGGATGGGCGGTCTTCGCTCTTGTGCGCAACATTTCGGCGTGTGGGTTCCTGCGCTGCCTGCGTGCAACGGGTAAATTTCCCGATGCAACCGCCGATCACGTAGCTGATCAGCGCCTTTTGTAATTTTCCAGAGATTTCAGCGGCAGTTGGGTAGGGTGGGAGGGGTAATTCCGGGCCATTGGGGTGCTCGGCTGTTTTGTCATTGCACAAGGAAAACAAAGGACAGCCATCACCTTTTCTTCTCTCCTTCAATAAATCTGTCTGGAAACTGTTCTACAAATAACAGGGAGGGCTTTCATCTTTTCTTTCGAGCGATTTCAGCCATAGTATCGCCGGTGATTCGGATGGTGTGCGTATCTATTCTCTCGGCATCATCTCGGGCAGCCCTGGCCTCGGCACTGGCCGCGGCCTGATACTCGGTCGCGAAACTGTAAGGGGAAGGAATTGTAAATGGTTGCATCTTCCCAATCCGTCCCATGGCCTTCCGGGCACCCTCCCGGATTACGTCTCGAGCTTTAAGGGGAGAAAGGGTGAGAGCACCAGTGCGGCTGAGCCCCTCCTTCACCACAACGCCTTCGATATCAGGCACGTAACGCCGTCCTTCGTCCACAGCGGCTCGATCCCCGCTGAGAAAAACCGTGGGCACACCAACCTCACCGGCATAGGCGATGTTGAAACCGATTTCCCCAATGAGTTCATCATTCAACCAGCAGTTGGCGATACTTCGCGAACTCCAACTGTGACACAACACGCCGTTGGGGGTGTTGTCCATCGCGTGATGGCCGTAAAGGAACTGCGCATCAAATGTCAATCCCAACTCCCACACAGAGCCACTGGTACGGCCGAACATAACCCGGGCTTCGCGATGAATCTGTTCAATATTGATGCCGCCGCTGCCGTGTCCGTCCAACACTACAGGATCTGTGGCACCTCCTTCCAGAGCACCGTCAATGAGGGCGTTGATCTCCATAGTAGCCAAATATTTGGCCTGTTCGTTGTCGCGGCCCCCATCGTAGGTCTGGGTTTTGAAATCCACGACTCCGGCGGTACCCTCCAAATCGCATAGGATAAGGATGCGCATGGACAATCTCCTGATAGGCTTTTTAATGAAAGATAGTTTCAAATCTCGTTCGTGTCTGAACGTTTCCGGATCAGTTCTTGTTCTGAAAAATAGCTTAACGTCCTGCTGTTGTCACCTTCTGTTTGCCCATTCACACCAAAACTGCCTTGCCCACAACAACCTGCAAACTGCGGCGAGGGTGTGGCAATATTGACAACGCTAATTGATACCCGGCCGTTTGGGGAGTGTGTTGATCCGTACTGGGTTGGACGACTGAGACCTGTTTCCGGAGGTGTGCACTCACTTCCTTTCGGCCGTCGCCAAAGGGAGTGAACCAAAGCAGATCTGATTGGCGAGAGATATCGGGACCGTTTGACTTGCAGTTTATTCGGCCGCGCTCAACCCGTCATTTATCGAACTCTACCGTTTTGCGCGCCTTCGCGAAACCCGCGTTGCCGGTCGGCCCACTGCAAACGCTCCATTCGTTGGAGGTAGCTTCACCGGTGCCGTATCCGCAGACTTCTGTGGTGTCTGTAACTTCCTCGTAGATCACCTTCAGTATTTCGCGTGCGTTTACAATGTCGCCAGGCATCTTGCCAATTCTCTGGAACACGTCCAGATCCTTCTTGTAGTCTCGAAGCAGGCCTCCGGTGTGTACGCAGCGCGTGCTCTCGGCATGATACCCATCGCAGCAGTGGCACGCCTCGCAGTTGCCTTCAACGAGTCGTATCTTGAGATCGGGGTCATCGCATATCCTGCGCCAGATTGCGTCAAGGGTGTCATTGCTCCGTTCACCTTCTCCATCAGTACTCCCAACCCAGCAGGACATACACATCAGGTGATGGGGGCGCACGTTGAGAACTTCGTCCGTCCGGATGCGCTCGATGCTCTCCCTGCGTGCTTCGGCCATATCTTGTTCGGGGCGATCGTAGACGATCTCCTTCCAGCCCTTTTCCCGCACCGCCTCGTAAGCGCCACTGCTAGCAAGGGCGCATCCCTCCCAGCCCGGGGTGTCGTGGGCACAGATCCCCACGGGTGTTTCAACATGCTTTAACAGCAGTTCATAGAGATACCGCGCCCTGCGCACGTCACCCGGTGAAAGTCCAAGTCGCTGCAGGACATCCAGATCCCGCTTTCTGTCCAACACGCCTTCCCGGTTCACACGGGCGAAGTCCTCATCCTCCAGCATCGTGTAGTGGGGCACGCGGTCTGCGTCCGAAGTCAGCCGAACGGATGCGGCAGGATCTTGCTTAACGAGCTTGAGTACCTCCAGAGCATCTTCCTTTTTCTTGAAGAGCGGGCAATCAGCACCGCCGCTTACACATACGGTTCCAAGGAGCTGCCGCGCTGCGATCTCCACGATCGGTTCGTCGCACAAACTATCGTCCAGCATCTTGAAGGGATATGACATGATCTTACTCCTTTCAACCGGGATTTTGGAACCTGGAGTTCTAGTAACCAATAATGGTTTATTGTTCGCGAGGGTCATACGCAGTTCTTGCCACAATTGTTTTCAGGTTCTGTTTTCAAACGGCATTTTGTTCAACGTTCTCAGGTTGCCGGCTCCTTCTGAAAACTCATTGCCAAGTTAAACGAACAGAAGGTCGCGAGTACAACTCAATCATTCCCTTTTCCGGGCTCAATGTGTATCAAGACGTCGGAAACTGAGGGTTGAGCAGCGATTCTGCTGCGGCATACTGTTCGCCGCCCCATATGGCAAAAGAGATTCCCAGAAACGCTGCCAATGAAGTGAACATATCACTGCGATGATGCAAGGCATCCGCATGTAAAGCTCGGCTGTCGAGACGGGAGGAAGTGTGGCGATCTTCAGGCCGCCGAGAACGATTAGGGAACTCGCAATATCTGCTGCTGACTCGATTCCGTCAGCGACCAATGCATAGGAATTTCCTGCAACACCACCGAGACTTTTTACGCACGCCAGGACCGCATTTACGGCGATTCCGGTCAGGATTGCTTGAATGCCCGCCTTCGACAAGTCTTGAATATCGGGTGACGTGTTTGTCATCCTGAATCCCGTCCTGTGTCGGCTAAATAATCCGCCACCTTTCGCCGTCCCCTACTCACCGCCAGGTCCAGTGGTGTCTCCCCGGCGGCCGTCTTCAAATCCAGATTCGCTCCGTGATCCCGAAGAGCCGAGACAATCCGGATACTTGCGCCCTTGGACGCCGCTAAGTGCAGGCTCGTCCGCCCTTCCGCATTTCTGAAATTCGGATCGGCACCGTGCTCCAACAGAAACGTGATCTCGTCGTTCGTGCCAAAGTTGATGCTGGTGTGAAGCAGGCTGTTTCCCTTCTCGTCTACAAAGTCCACGTCTGCTCCAGAATCTTTCATACGCGCCATCAAATCAGCATCCTGAACCCCCACCGCGTAAGTCAACCCGTGCTGCGGGTGCGCCCCGGCCGCGCAAATCACATCCCCGGCTGCGCGATTCTTCTTCATCGTCGCCCACGATAGCGCATGAAATTCGTGTGCCAGGTGCATCGTAGCATCTATATCGGCCCCCGCGTCGATCAGCATCGTGGCGATCATCCGGAGATGGTCTGATGTGCGCGGATCATCTCTGCCCAACGAGGACGCGGCGCAGTAATGCAACGGCGGCATATCGTTCCCGGGGTCCCGGGCATTGGCCAAACCGGTGTCCGATTCAAGAAGGTTCCGAACACGTCTTGTCCGAGCCGTCACACACGCAGTGAAAATGTCCATCTTTCGATAGAGGGGAGCGAGTTCTGTCACAAATTCGTGTTCTCCCGACATGGCGGCCGTCGCCAGGGCGTGGGCTTCATACCAGGCCCCACGTGCGTTGAGATCCGCCCCCGCTTCGATCAGAACCCTTACCACTTCGTGGTGTCCCGGGGTGCGCTTTAAAGACTTGGGACGCTTGATGGCTCTGTGAAGCGGCCGGTTTCTCTCCACACCTCCACGCACGTTCGGATCGGCGCCGCACGCAAGAAGCTCCCGAACGATCTTCGGTTGCCCGTGCCGTGCAGCGGCGTGAATAGACTGCCACCCCCTGGCCAGGTCTGGATTTTTACCCAGAGCCAGCTTGACCCCCTTTTGGTCACCCAGGGAGCACAAATTGGCCAACTCCTTTTCGGCCTTTCTATCGGCCACACTTCGCCTCCTGGATTCGACCATCTCTACCAGAGAACCGGCTATCACCATCACTCAGCATAAACTGACGACACTGACGAATCTCAATATAGGCTTCAACTGTGAATGGAGAAGTGATGCATTTTGGGCTTCTGGACCTCAAGTCAATTGTGATGGTGCACAGAAACCCCTGTCTCAGAACTCCTCCAACCAGACTTGAACGTCTTGCCGACAACTGTTTGCAGTGCAGCCTTCCAGTTCAGCAGCCGGATCTTCCAGCATGCCCAACCACGAACTGAAACTTACCAGAACCCAATACCACGGCACGATATCGGGGTCATATCCCTTGCAGCTGCAAAAACGGGCTTCCAAACCCCGGTTTCGGAGTGCCTCATACCATCGGATAGGACTCAAAAACTCGAACATCGGATCGGAGAATCCGGAGAATTCAAAATCAATGATGCCTGAAAGCCTTCCATCGCCAACGATGAAATTCAGGGGACTTAGGTCGCCATTTCCGAATTCGGGCTCGAGTCGATCTGGCATCGTATCTCTCAGTCGTCCCGCGGCCATTTTGACGAGAGGGTCATCGATCAGCTTCAGCAACCCATCCTCTGCGTAACTTAGGAACCCCGACGCATCCGCACCTTTCCCCAGGCCCACGCCAATGGGTCCCAGTTGTTTTCTCGAAGTAGACTGCATTTCACAAACGGCATCCACGAAAAGGATCTCAGCCCACTTTTCGCCCGAAACCAGACCCCCCATCAAGGTCTGTCCCGGAACGAAGCTCATCAAGAAACACCCCGAACCCAGGAATCTCCCCTCAGGGTCAAATCCCCACACGTCCGGAGTTGGCAGAGCGGTCGACGCGAGTTGCTCCATGACCTGATACTCTTTGCAAAGCCCGGGATGCTCGAGCCGGAGCACATAAGAACATAGAAAGCCAGCGTCCAGCGCATCGATCCGCCAGGGCGAGTTCCTGTAGCCTCCCTTAAGCGGTACTGCTTCGACCATTTCGAGAGATTTTCCAAGGGACTGGGAGAGGTAGTCGTCAAACAGGGGCTTGCTCTCCGGGTCTCTGGGATCAGCAAAGGCCATGGGTGATACCGTCTCGGTGAAGTCGGTTTTCGTAGTTCCCAGATAATGCAGGATCGATCTAGTCTGCGGGTGACAGGACGCTCTCGACAACCTTCCGGACACGTGTCGCTGGATCAGCGGAAGCCATTTTGACGAGACTCAAAGCCAGTTCGGTTCCGATCCTCCCCAGCGCGCGGAAAGCAAAGACTCTTTGCTCCTTGTCTTCGTGACTCAGGCGCCCCTCGAGGTAAGGTAGAGTACGATCCTCTCTGAGAAAGCCGAAGATACTCGTCAGGCCCAGTTGCGTTGGTGGGCAATCTGAATCAGGTAGCGCCAGGAGCTCTGCGAAGTGATCTTCACCCGTGGCCTGGAGGACCTTGCCCGCGATTCCTATCGAGGTCTCGCCGACGCGCACACCGAAGTTGGTAAAGGCGAATCTGGCGAAGTAGGTTGCGCACTTCGCTGAATCATCAGAATGGTCGACCAACCACTGAAGCAGACCGTCATGATGGGCTTGGAGTCTTCGGACAGAATGCTGCTTATTGAATTCTGAATTGACGCTGGACCTCAGTTTGCGAACGCAGTTCACTCACCACGCCTGTACAACACAACGTTCTTGCCTTTCATGTCGAGCTCCTCCTCACAACAGTCGCCCGCGAAGCCCTTCAACCTGTCCAGCCAGCCGCGGACACCGCTTACCCCTTCTGCTTCCGGCCCACATACGCAACAAGGCACAACTGCGAAGGGGATCCGATGCTGATTGGCAGCGAAGATAATTTCTGCGGTTGCGTGGTCAGGATGCATTCCAATGATCAATTCTTCCGGTACCTCGGTATTCCGATCAAACCAACCCTCCTCGTAGGTGATCAGCGGCTCAGACTGCCCGGAATACCGAGGATCGGCTTCGATCACACGTACTCGCACGCCCTTATTGGCGAGAAGGCGTGCGATTCGACCCTTGCCACCCGCCACAATGAGTACGGACTCTATCGATGGGTAAGTCCTGTTGATGAACGCTGCAAACATTCTGTGTCTTCTAGCATCACCCATATACTAACTTCCTCTTTACCATTCTACGTTTGTTGGATGTGGCCACTTTCAGCTAACTTTGCGATTTCTCAAATAGCCGCGTTCCATCCAGGCGATGTTTTTGAATTTGTGTGTGCGGTTAACGGTTCTGGATAATTGCGTAATCCAGCGTCGCTCGTGTGTAACCACTGCATTCCCGAATCAGTGGACTTTTACCTAGGAATAGCGGGAATAGTGGCCCTCGTATTTCCACGTTGAAATGTATGTATTCTGTGACCGCACGCGAAATTTCTCTAATAAGATACGGATTATTCCGCATCGGAACCCTTGCTTTTCATCAGATCAAGATAACAAAGAAAACCACACGCCCTCTTGCTGGAGTGTGGCTACTTGACTCGTTGAATTTGCGCTTCTGTTTCGCGAACAAATACAGTCGCCCGATCAGGTCACCTGATTGTCTGGTAAGCGATCTCTGGAGGCCATCACGAACTGCCCTACTCGCCAGACGGCTTCACCAATTTGGGTAAAGCTGTAAACACCTTTTTCGCGGCGCATCAGAGCGTGTCGACCCTCCATCACCATCTGACGTCTTGTGGTCGAATAATCCCCACACAGTCCGGCCACAACCTTTGTCAGCTCCTCCTCCTCAAACTTTCTTAATTCTGGGAGCGCCCGTAAAGCACCTACGGGATCAACGTGTTTCCTGGGGAGCGAATCCCCTCGAATTCGTCCAAGACGGTCCTCCTCCAGTTTGCTCTTCTGCCGAGGGCCCGTTCCCGTGTAGAGTGCCTTTGCGGCTATCCGGATCATCTTCCGGTCGCCTGCCTTTGTGATGCGCTTTAAACAAGCTTCCCGCTCAGGGTCGGTAGCGATCTTGCCGTATGCCTTGATCGCAGCTTCTCGAACCGACGTATCTTCGTCCTTTTCCACCCGCTCGAGAATCTTGTCCTTGACCGATGTCCCTTTCAGCTGTCCCAAAGCAGTAAGTGCCGCCGCTCTGACTCGGGATTCCGGGTCGTACACGTGAGTGATCAGCTCCTGCACAGCCGCCTCACCTATCACGTGGGCAATCGCTGTAATCGCGTCGGCTCGATCTCTTAGATTCCCCGATACAATCTGACTTCTCAAAACAGACACAATTCCTGGAATGCGAAATCGAACGGCCAATACAGTGGCGTCCTTAGAAATCTCTGAGTCATCGGAAGCCGCGAGTTCCACCAGAACGGGGTGTAGCCTCGCGGGCAGTCCCGTAACCTTGCCATACATGGACTGCGACCTTCGAAACGGCACGAAGGACAACTCTCGCACCACGCGGGCGACACGGTCTCGGTTTCCGGCATTAACTTCCTCGACCAACGCATCACTCATCGGCTCCACCAAATGGGCAATCGCTTTCCTTACGCCATACTCCACAGTATCATTCTCATCGAGTTCCCACAGCGCTTCCCAGAGAACGGGAAACGCCTCCTCAGGATACCCCAGCAGCACTTTTGTCAGCTCAAGAATTACGTGGTGAGAATCTGATTCGTGTCCCGGACCACATTCCTTGACCGTCTGGATCAAACGAACCAGAACCCGGACCTTCAACTTTGCATCCGACGGAGATGCAATCAAGGTGTCCAGGAAAAGGTCGATGCCACGAAGTCCATACCAGATCCGGACCACCCAGTACTCGGCCAGCCTGATCGCGCGATTTCTCAGTACTTCGTCATCCGAAAGTGCACACGATGCCATCACAGGTACGGCCGATTTCATCGCGAATCGAGCCAGCCACGCCAGGTGGATCAGGCGTTCGTCCGAATCACTCACACGAAGCAGATCCACAAGACGAGGCGGATGCGTCTCGAGGACTTGCCGCAGCCGCATCATAGGTGCGCTGTGACCCTTCACCTTGGTAATCCCTTCCACAGCGTCCACTTCAGCCTTTAGGGCCTCCAACAGTTCGATCTCCATCCGGAATCGCCGTTCCAATTCGGATTGCTCATCCATATTGAGTTCCTCACTCGTCTCCACAATGGCTTTCAACGCGTTTCGTGCGCGGTGTGTCCGGCTCATCACCGTACCGATCGGAACGGAGAGTTCCTCCGCCATCTCCCGATACGACATCCCCGCTTGATAGTGCAGATCGAGCACCCGACGGTGCGCCGTACTGAGTTTGTCCATTCCCCAAAGGAGGCGATCATCTTGAACGACTTCTGCCTCTGGAGCAGGCGGGTCCACGCTAAGCAGTACCGGATCCGATTTCTGTTCGCGATACCTGGACCTGCACAGATTGAGCGCGATTCGTTTGAGCCACGGTTCGAACGCCTCTGGGCTGCGCAGTTGGCCGAACTTGAGATACGCCTCGACAAACGTCTCGAGAACGAGATCTTCAGCGTCATCCGGATCTTTCCCAAATCTCCGGCAAACGGATCTCACGCCACCTTCGTACGCCCTCAAGAGGGTCGTAAAGGCCTCGTGATCTCCACCTTTTGCATATAGAACAAGTTCGATCATTGACATAGTTAACCTATAGACGACAGGAGAGACCGATTATTCCATCCTGACCGACACTATTTCAGGCTGATGATGCAGATTTCTTGAATTTTCTCGAAATCAGAAGATTCACATCATTCTCCTATCCAATCATTCGAGCGTGTACAGTTGCCCGCCCGGTCTGTTCAATTATCCAACTGCCCCATAGCATTTCTGAATCGCTCTGCGAAACCGGCCAGTTCATCTTCCGTTGCTTCAATGACACCATTTTCGTGCATTAACGCGTGATATTGCTGTTGCTCGAGAGGAACGCCTTCAGGAAGTGGCGCCACGTGCCAGTGGACGTGGGAATTCGCAGCTTGACTACCGAGACTCAGAATGTAGATCCGCTCGGGCTCGAGCAATTGTCTCATCGTCTCCGATACCTTGTAGATGAACCGCTGCATCTCCACATATTCCTCCTCCTCTACATCACCTGTAACCTGCTCGTAGTGCCTCTTGGGTGCAACCAGGACATACCCGAACAACGTTGGAAATCGGTTTAGAAATGCGATTGCAGTCTCTGTCTCAGCCACAATGTGATGCTTGTAACGTGGGTTGCCATTAAGGAAGTCGCAGATGAAGCAATTCGTCACCTTTCGGGTGAGACGGGAAACATCGAAGGGAATGCGTGTTCTGGCCATAAATGTTTCGGCTCCTCACAAAGTGTCAAGATTACCTGCCTACAGAGCTCAACTCCCGTCTCCACCTGAAGCCACATGGTCTCTCCTCATTTGTTCATACCCGGGCGTATGTACAAATTCATATTTCAGTCCGTCTGGATCGAAGAAGAAAGTCGCGTAGTATCCCTCACCGTATTCCGGGCAGTCACACGGCGGATCCTCGATCGTACATACCCCTTTCTTCTCCAGGGGAACCAGCACCTCGTGATAAAGCCCGTCTACGTCTGCTCGATCACTCGCGCAAAACGCAATGTGATTGTGGTGTCCCACACTGCCTCGGTTGTGCGCGTGATCCAGACCCTTGCCCGATTCGATAATGGTAATTTCATGTGGCGTCCCTTCCAGCCAGCGCTTCCAGTCCTCGAACAGCCACCTGCCTTCGTGACCGTAGTCCGCCCTCTCGTAATCAAGATAACTGAGCACCTGACCGTAGAACGCCGACGAACGTTTAATGTCCGAAACATTGATATTCATATGATGAAGTACGCCTCTATGCGGATTCAATGGTTGTGCCCTTTCCCTTGACATTCGTTCGCATAAATTCGCTTCAGGCAGATCCTGTCAACGGATCTGGGTGAAGGTTGGGAATTCCCCCCGATGGGGAACCACGAAAATCGACACAAGGTGTGGGGTGATAAACCCCTCATAAACCCTGTGCATTTTTCTTCTAAGATCAGCTCTCGGTCAGAACCGCGGCCAAATCGAGGTTATACATATCCAGAACCTCGTCAAACTTGGCCTTGAATGAAACATCCGCGGGCGCCAGGGGAAGTCTCGTGGGCCCTGCTTTGAATCCTGCCTGACTAACCGCGTACTTGACAGGAACTGGACTGGTTACCCAGAACAGAGCTTTGAAGATCGGCAGCATTCTCAGATGCTCTGCGGCGGCTTGCTCGATCTTGCCCGCCAGTACCAGATCGATCATCGATTTAATCTGGTTGCCCAGCAAGTGACCCGCCACGCTGACCACGCCGTATCCGCCAACGCACATCACAGAAAACGTCTCATCGTCATTGCCTGACCAGACCCGGAATCCCTCCGGGGATTTGTCCACAATTCGTGCAATTTGGACCGGGTCGCTCGATGCCTCTTTCACACCGATGATGTTATCGATCTGCGCCAGATGCAGGGTTGTCTCCGCATCCATATTGAGCGAGGTTCGCGAGGGAACGTTGTAGAGCATACACGGTAATGTCGTGGCCTTGGATAGCGCCTCGAAATGAAGACAGAGTCCTTCCTGCTGGGGCTTGTTGTAGGCGGGCACGGTAAGCAGGATACCATCTACACCCAATCGCTCTGCCTCTTGGGTCAGTTCAACAGAATTGCGATGGTTGTTGTCCGTAGTACCCGCAATGATCGCGACATCTGATCCTACAGCATCCTTCACTTCCCCGAATAGTCGCAGCTTCTCCTCGTTGGACATCGAAGGTGACTCTCCGGTCGTTCCACCGATCACAAGCCCATCGTTTCCGGAACGGATCAGACACTGGGCTAACTTGCAGGCCTGATCATAATTGACTTCTCCTTCCTTCGTCATTGGGGTAATCATGGCTGTGAGTAAACGACCGATCGCTGCCATTTCAGTTCTCCCTGTCTGTTTGTGATGATCGCCTTCGGCTTTTCATCTTGAAATACAGGATCCTTTTTTCACAGAGCTTCGTCATCTGGTGGTACTGGTGTTCTAAAGCGCACCTAAGTTGAACCAGGTGCCGCCCCTTTCCAACGTAGCACAACTGGGTTTGGTTCTGATTTTCTTACCCAATCATCAAGTCCAGCAACTCGTGGACGATCTGCCGAAAGAAATGACGGGGCAGTCTTCACCCCGTCATCTTATGCTAAACAGTAAGTGCACCTGATGATTCACAAGCGCAGGTTGCCTCGTATGGTAACTACTTGGTTCCTTTGGCTGCCTTTCCGTCCTTCTCCGCGAATGGGAAAAAATTCAGCACATCATATTCCCAGACGTTCGTCGGAAAAATCACCACCAACTCCGCAACATCTTCTCCCAGATTCTTGAACGAGTGGGGAACCATCGGCGGAATGTTGACGATATAAGGTGCGTTCAGGGTAAAAATCGAGTCACCAAGAGCGTAAAGAATCTTTCCCTCAAGCAGAACGTGTGCTTCTTCGCCTCTGTGAGTATGCATCGGTGGCGCACCACCCGGGGCGGTGTAGGTGATGCCAACGGTCAGATTTTGGTAGCCGTGCCTTTGCCCTTCCATAACGTGTACAAATTCGCCTGGGCCAGGGTTGATGACGACCAGATCCTTCTTCTCCAGGGCGAAATCGCTGATATCTTTCAGGGAAGAGGGCTGGAATTTACCTGGTATGCTGCGTGTCTCGATAATCCCATGAGGATGATGTTGTGCGTGCAGTTTCTTCCTCGCCTCATCGACTTTGCTGATCAGTTCACCATGCGCGATACTTTGCCCCTCTTCAGCCGACGATGGGGTATAAGTCACCGTGGGTTCGGGGGGAAGAGTCGAATCTTTATCGGCAGAATGCAACCGCCCAGGGGCAAAAACCATAATAGCAATTCCGACAAGGGCCACAGAAATGATGCCTGATACCAATCTATACATTGCCGCTCCTCCCTCTATGTGTTGTGACTCATGAAACTTCTGGAAATTTGAGAAACATAGCGCTGAATTTTGCCTCAATCAAGCAGAAAATCTGTTGGTACAATCGTGTCAGACACGATGAGTGATGAGTTCTCTATCGGACAAACACGCCCGGTCATTCTGAGCCCGGCTACACGATCCTCGATTGGAACATTGCTCTACAAATTCAGGAAGCCAAATCTTTCCGTGTGAGATTAATCAGATGAATTTTGCAGGGTCTACACCACTGAACCAACCGTGTATTGCAACATGGTTGGTCGAAACTCTCTTGCACAAAATGCCTCTCAACCGAGACCCTTGACAAACTGAATAGCACGTGAGACCTCCTTGAACCCCATCGCCTTGTGGAACGACTCGCTCACGCCGTTCTCCAGGTCACAGCTACTGGCAATCTTCGAATATCCGTTCTGGCGGACATAGTCTTCAAGACTACTAAGGAGAAAAGCGCCAACTCCGGATTCTCGTCTGTCCGGCATAACATAAACTCCCTCCACATACCAAACTGGCGAGGCCTCCGCCCCGTGCACGAAATCAGAACGCAGCTCGGCACCCAGGAAGCCCACGTATCGTCCATCATCTTCGGCCGCAAAAAACGTGATGGCCGCTCCTTCACTGTTCTGCACCTTGTATTTTTCGAAGGCCTCATGTACTTTCGCCTCGTCGTCCTCCCAGAAGTCGCGACGCATGGACAGTCATACGGGAAGAGTCGAATCGTCAAGGATCTCGATTGTCATGTAGACATACCCGGAAATATTAGGGCCCCACTATCGATGGTGCCGGATTATTGGATCCCTGAAAGTGACGATGGAATGTTTCCCTAACCTGGTCCCCATCTTCTCCTTCCAGCTAACACCAAAACGCTGCTACATAGTGCGCTTTCAGTTTTCCCTCATCTTCCTGCATCAATAGCTTACACATTGACCAACTGCACCTTCATCTCCTTGACAATTCTCTGGTACTCTTCTCTCGCCAGTTCTACTGTCTTCGAATCGATTACAGTCAACATCTGGGGTGCATGATCATAGCTTTGTGGTATCAAATGACAATGCACATGAGGAATGAGATTTCCATAGACACAATAATTGATTTTTGGCGGCTGAAAAATTGTATACAGCGCACGCCCAACCTGTGAAACCGATCTCCAGAATGCGCAGAGCTCCTGATCAGAAAACTCGAAGAGTTCAGAAACGTGACGCTTGGCGAATACCACAGTCCAGCCTCGGAGAACCTGATTTTTTGGAAATCGGACAATGGCATGTTCCAACTCCGCAACCAGATAGCTGTGTTGGTTTTCAGGCAGATGGATATCCTCACACATCGGGCATCCTGCGCCCTGCTTGAGTTGCAACCATTTATCTGGGTCGGACCAGTTCATCGTGCTCCTATCGCGTTGGAAGCTTGTGAAAGTGAATCCCTCATCGATCGAAAGGTTCCCGTTCCTTATGCAGCGCCACCTGAAGGGTGAGTCAGCCGGCACCTTCTTGCTTCAGTTCCTCGAGAAACCTCACAACGTGATCCTGGCTGTGCTCATCCGCTTCCTCAAGTGGTGTGCGATTCCGCTTGGTTGATCTTCTGGCCAACAGCGGTCTATACGCAGCGATTTCCGATGTCACAATCTCCAGCTCTCCGCAGATACAAGCGGTAAATATATCGTGTTTTGCGCCGAATTCTAACAACAGCTCAACCTTATCCCACGTGTGATGCTCGGCGGCTGTATACAGCGGACTTTCAGCGGATGCCCATGTGTTGGGATTGGCGCCCGCCTCCAGCAGCAACCTGCAGGACTCCAGAGATCCTTCCTAGGCGGCCAGGACAAGAGGTGTCGTAAGCCCCTTATTCTCCTCCAACGTGATCGCTTCCAGATCAGGACGATAATTCAGCAGAATCTCGAGACATCGTTCCCTTCCGGAAAAACTGCAAACGTGAACACCCATCGTCTTATGTGAGTATGAATCATCCGGCTCCAACTTCCATGGGTTGCTATTGATAGATGAATACACCGTATCCGGCGATTCCCTCAAAACCTCATCCATCCGCTTCGCATCCTGTTCCTTTATGGCCATCCAGTACTCGTTCATCTTGCTATGTCCATTCTAATATGAGATCTCCTGGGAAGTTGATTCTGCAGGCGAGATTCCGCGGATATTAGTGCGCTCAGAGCTCCAGCCGCACGAATGTCCTCTTGAGCGCTTTCAAGGTGCGTTTCTCATGCGCCTTCAGTATTGTTTCGCCTCTGGCAACGCGTTCGGTGCTAAAATTGAGCTTGAACACGGCGGCCGCAAGTTCAAACAGGCTTCCCCAGTTTTCATAGGCCGCTGGCAACGGAGTGACCTCCCGGTAACCTTGCAGAAGTTCGTCAGCGAGTGCCACTCCCCTTTCATGCAAACGAATCCTTTCTACTAATCGTCCAAGACAGAAAGCAAAGGGACCGATCCCGGTATCATTGAAATCGACCAGACTCGCCCGCCCATTGCGCCACAGGATGTTGTGCAAGCCCACATCGGCATTGATGAGACCCGTCTCGAGTGGGGCAAGTGTCGCAGTAATCCGCCGTAGATTCCCGTGGATATCTCGCACCAGTTCCGCGACCTCGGGCTCGAAGCTGTCAATAGCACCCTTTTTAAACATTCCGCACATGAGCTCCGCATCCCAGGTCTTGATGGCGTCTGTTGACGGTACTTGTGTGGCCTTTGCACGTTGATGCAGCGCGCCGGCCATTTGGCCCAGGGCACGCGCATGTAATATGCCGATCAGATAGCAACGTCGACCCGGAAGCCACGAAAGGAGTGTGCTGGCACGCACGACACCGGTGGCATCCTCGACCTGGCCCACACGCGTCCCTGCCTCTGTCCAATGCAACTTGGGCACACGAAACCATGGGTTGCTGGAGAGCGCATCTATCCACTCAGCCTCGATTTGAAACGCTGAAACGGGACGGCTCGGAGGGCCTTTTGAGACCCGCAGGGCATACACCTTCCCTTCCTCGGTCTTTACACGATAGCTGACGTCGAGACCTTTGGCGATTCTTCTGAATGTTCCGGATACACCGAACAGTGCCAGGGACTGCCTTGCAATCTCATATTCATTCTGACGCATCTCTCAGACCCCTCCTGGAATGTACACGGATGCCAACACCTGAGAATTAGACGGAATGAGCATGAGAAAGGTTCTAATGGAGACGGTTAGAAAAGGCAGGAGTTGAAAGCAGTTTATAGTAGACCAGATAGTAATGTGGATGTATCGATATCCAGATCCCTGAAAGAATATTGTCCGAAGCGGTCAATGCAGCTAAAGGCAGGGCGTTCTGTCTACAATTCACTTCGTCTGGAAAGGGTCTGGGGCTGTTCGCATCTTAGCGGATCGGAATATTCTCAGCAACGACGCAGTGCCATTTGGCGTAGCCCCCAGGTGATCTCGCCCTCGACTGCTCCCTCCGAGGCCAACGATCCCAGCCGATCTTGCAGACTCTGGATCTCATCTTCCTCGTAGTTCTCCTGAACGTACGGTTGGCGCCGCCACGACTGGATGTTCATGTGGAACATGGTTGCCGCATCTTGGACTGAAACTGGAACCAGCTGCACGATACTGGACGCCTTCCTGAGTGTGGCCGGAAGCGCCAGTCCCTGCAGCATCGGACCTGCGTAGAGACGTGCCGATTGGTGAACCAGAAGTTGATCCACAATCTCCAGGTAAACCTCGAACGCCTCCACATCAGTTTGGATCGTCTCCACTTCCTCGACCAGGAGGAGGCCATCTCGATTGAGTTGCCGGGCCCAGACCTCCAGACAGCCCGAAAGGTCCGGTAGGTGCGATAGGAGGAACCTGCAATAAGCAATGTCAAATGGACCTGCCGGGAACGGTTCCTGGGTCACCTCATGGAGGAAGAAGGAGATTCCCTTCAAACTCCTGGAATTAGCCGCAGCTATGAACCTATCGGAGTTGTCCAGTCCGACAGTAGTTCCGGCGCCAGTAGCATCCCTCAACAGTACGGTCGTGTATCCGGTACCGCATCCCAGATCGAGAGCGCATCCGATAGGTCTATCCACCAAATTTCGAATGAACTTCCGAGACGATGGGGCGTACACAGAAGCCAGGAGCGCAAGCCGCCGTGCAGCAAGATCTGTATCAGTGAATTGATATTTTGACATGAGATTCCGATAATTTTGAGCGTCGCAGTTTGGCGGTAAGAGTCATTGCACAGTTGGGTACGGGTGCTCGACATAGTTATTATCCTTCAGGCGAGCCCCCGTCTTATCACCAACTCAATGTCTGCATCTCTTTGATCAACCCTTCGTCATCCACATACAAATGTGCGTATCCTCCTAACCTCCTGAACATTTCAACATTGTTCGTGCTGTCCTCGATCAGGAAACTCGTCTCATAACTCGCACCACTGTTGAGCAGCCTGAACGCCTCATCCCAAAGCTTTTCCTTATGCAATTCACGAGACCGACTGGAATTGACGATCACCTCGAAAATGTCCGACAAGCCAAGATCTGGTACAATTTCCGTATCGAACAAGTCGATATTCCCGGTCACCAGAACCATCCGCTTGCCCATCTCCCTGGCTCGAATCGCCAGGTCCCGAACCGCCTTGTTCTGGCTGAGTCCCCGAACCCCAAGTTTCATGAACTCGATCACTCTGTTGGCCGCAATCCCGGTAACCGGGCTCATCATCTCCGCCACATCACGCGCGTCAATCTCACCGGCCATCCAGTCGTCGAAAACGCTGCGTGCCTTCTTGAACACGTGTGCCTGGAACAGATCAGCCCACTCAGGACACTCTGGTGGACAAACTGTAAAGTACGGATGTGAACTCAGTGTGGCGCCAAAGTCGAATACGAAACAATCGATCTGTCTCAAGTCCAGGTTGCGCTTTACCTCCACTTCTTGATGCTCCATTCCGATCCCGTCCATTTCAACTGTAGGAAGAGCCAATTCGATTCTGATATGCTGGTTCAACCTGCAAGATGTTTCTTGAAGAATTCCACAATTTCTTCCCGATACTTCACAATAGTACCGTTGCTGACCATCTCGGGATCTACAACAACCTTACACTCACGTCCCAGCGCTTCCATTTTCGATTTCAAATCGTGCCCGAACCCGGGATGATGAATACCAAAGCTGAACTCATCATCAGATCTTACAGGACGATCCTCCAGGTTATAGAAACAAAGCGCAGGTGGCGAGTCTGCGTTTACATAATTCACCCCGGCGCCCGCTTCCACCAGCCGTGCCTCATCTTCGCTGAGTTCCGGCCAAACCTCGGGATCCACACCAAACAGCTGCGGCAGCACGGGATGCATATGTGCGTTTCCGCCGATGATCCTGGATATGTACCGCGGGTCATAGGAATGCTGTCCGGCGAAAGTCACCACACACTTCACCCTGGTCGACGCCCTTAAGATTGGGTCTTCGCTATCGGCATCCGCCTGGTCAGGCAGAAAGGCAAGCCAGAACGCCACACCCGCGCCTGCCGAACCACCAGAAACAGCCATCCGATCCGGATCGATACCCCATTCTTCAGATTTACTGCGTACAAATTGAAGGGCCTTCTGACAGTCCTCAAAGGGTGCCGGATAGATTGCATGCTGCGAAAAACGATAGTTTGACGTTACCACAGAAATTCCTGCATCGATCAATTCCTGAAGAGGCAAAAGATCATAAACCTGTGCCTTGTCACCGCCAACAAATCCACCCCCATGCAGGAACAGCACAGCCGGTGATGGACCGGATGTTTTCGCACAAAAGACATCCAACCGATTGCGTTCGTGTGGGCCATACGCCACCTCCGCCGCATCAGGCGCTATTTTATCTTCTCCCATATTTTAATCCTTCCTCCGCTTTTGACTGTTTCCGGCTATCTTAATTTTGTCCTTCCAACCGTCATAATTCACGCATCACCCACGTCCCCCGGACTTCGGACCCCGGACGCCTTAATTTCGCCTCAAACCCCTTCTTCCGAGAACTCAACGAAGGTGAACCGCTCCGGCATATGCGAATTATACGCCCCATGCGCATTCCACGCCCATCCGATCGGTGGCTGTATATCACGCCCGTTCGCGCTGATATGCTGGAATCGCGAAAAATCCATCCGCCATGTATCACCGTCCCGAGGCGGTAGAGAACGATCTCCTGCCAACCACTTCATCCCCTTCCAGGGGAACGCGATCTCCGCTGTCCACCCCTTATCGATCTTCGAAGGATCATTGAGATTGCCATCGATGCGAGTCGCCATCTGCAGTCCCGGCAAATCCCAGTTTCGAAAGGCATATCGTTTTCCTCTGGGGTTGCTCCCCATACGCTGCGCATCGCACATCCCGCCCAGGATATCCACCGACTGACTCATCAGACTGAATTCTTCTGCCTTCGCAAAGTCACTGTCATTCGTATATGCATCTTGCCATACGTAGAAAATCTCCATCACCGTACCAATCGCATTCATCTCGAACTCGTAATACGCATCCTTCCCACCAATGAAAACCTCAACATCGTTTTCATCACAAATCATGCTGTCCCGCTCGGTAAGTTCCGCCCTGACATTCGGTTCCTGAACCCAGAAACCAACATACAGGTAATCGTCGGACCAGAGCACGGCAGCTCTCGTTTCCAGGAAACCGGGTTCTCCTGTTACGAGATCCACAAATCGAGGGGATTTCTCCGCCTTGTCCCAACACACTTCGTCCAAACGCCCATCGACAACGATCGGTTCGTTCACCTTCTTGGCCGTATAGTGCGCAATCTGATCTTCAGAAAAATCTACAATACTCATATTAATTTCTTCCTCCTGCAATCAGGACGAACACCTTGTCGCTACTCCTCAACGGTGGTGAAATTGTACCACTCCTCGAACAGCGTGCATTTCTTTGCATCGTTAATGTGAACCATGAAGATGCCTTCGTACCTGTTTGGCGCCCCGGGATGTTGGTCTTTGATCTTGAGATAGAATCTCGCCAGCCCATACTTCTCGGTAGTGGCGAGAATATCATAGCTGTAATGGATATCTTCCTGGTGCGAAAGCGCATTTCTGTGATGTTCATAAATCGCGTCAACACCATGCCTGGGCTCACCATAGGGCCCCCACCAGTACACACCGTCCTCGGCGAATATCTCCCTGATCTTGTCAGCGCTTCGCTTTTCCTGTGGTCTCAGATACTTTTCTAGCCAGTCTCTGAAGTCGAATTCCGTCATCTCTCCCCCTCGCATCTAATTATATTTGGGTACCACGGTGGCGCCCGTCTCAATCGACTCCCTCGCCGCATCCACCAGGCCGATCACCCGGCGTCCGACCTCCCCTGAGACAGGATTGGGACCACCTTCACGAATATGACGTCCCATATCGTTGTAAAATTCCGTCCAGTCTGATTCCTTGTAATGGATGAGGCTCTCCTTGGTATATCCATCTTCCGTCGCTTCGATCAACTGGAAGCGACCGCATGGGGGAGTCGTAGTCTGATATTGATAGCCAGGAATCTGCGACCCATATTGATCGATAATGCACCCCTTAGTACCCAAAATTCTCCAGAAGGGCTTCCCTGAACAGTCGATATAGGACTCTGTAAAATTCGCCACAACACCATTCTCGAATTTAAGAATCGCAGTCACCTGATCTTCACTGGAAGTGCTGGTCCACATCAGCTTCTGGGAAAAACCCGTAACACCTGTCACGTTTGAAGGAATCAGATCGAGGATCCAGTCCATCGCTTGGGATCCATAGTAAAAAAAGGTGCCGCCGGATTTCTCGCGTTGCGTCCACCACAAATTGGGATCGGCGCCTTTGAAGGGATCTCCATAGCTCGTCGGCGACAGTTCGATCTGATAAATATCTCCGATTCTGCCCGCTTCCACGATCTCCTTGATGGCCCGGTAATTCCCATCGTGTCGTCGGTTATGATGAACGGCCAGCATCTTGCCATTCCGCTCCGAAGCGCCAACCATATCCTCCGCCTCTTTCACATTCAGACACATGCCGTTTTCCACAAGTGTGTGTCGTCCATTGTCCAGAGCCTCCACCACCACGTCCCGATGTGTGAAATTGGGTGTTACAGCAGTCACCATTTCAACATCACGATTTGCATATAGGGCTTCCGTCGAGGTATATGTCTCGATTCCCGGATAGTCCTCTCGCGCCTGCGCCAGCCGCCCTTCATCCCGGTCGCATACCGCCAGCAAATTGAAATACGGCGACTCCGTCATCCACAACGCGTGCATCCAGCCAAAGTTGTGAGTGGCTCCATAACCAATTACCGCGCTGCCTATTGGATCCTTTATACTCATGTCTGCCTCCTTGATAACTCACAACTTGATGTTCTCAAAATAAATGCCTGCAGCAGCAAATTACGAACATATCTCGACGAACGCCAATTCCCAACTCGCACCCTCCCCATCCGCCCTTGTGCCCTGAAAGGGCACCGCATCTTAGCCAGGGGTTCTTGATCCCCTGGTTGTGATCCCTGGACATAAACCCCGGGTCACAAACCCTGGGTTTACCCACCCCTTCCTTCTATGTCCCAGATGATGCCTCCATATTTATTTGTTTTTAAACCGTTTAGATTCTCTTTCAAAAAATTCTTTCCCGGTTTGGTTGACATCTCCAAATTTCCGGCGTAACTTAAACACAAAGTACTTTGTGTTACAAAGTTAACTGAACTACAAACCGCTTTGGCTTACTGTTAGCCTTCCCCCAACATTCAATCACAGGAGGACATCATGTCCCAAACCATTAACCTCAAGGAAATCGAGCGCAAAGCATTCACGTCGTACTTCCAGGACGGGTTCTGGGAACTGATGCTGGGTCTTGTTCTCCTGCAAATCGCCGGCGGACGCGTCCTGGAATATTTCGGTCTATCCGACTACTGGGGTGCGGGCATAGCCTTCCTCGGCGTCCTCCTGATGGTAGTCGGCAAGAAGACCATCACCGTTCCCCGAATGGGACGTGTGAATTTTGGTCCCGCGAGGAAACGACGCTTGATGAAAGTAACCCTGATATTATCGATCTCCGTAGCGTTTTCCCTCATTGGCTATCTGATCACCATCAGCAGCTCGAATATCGAAATGGACCGCCTGACATTTCCAATTCTCTTCGCCGTAAATGCCATTGTGGTCTTCGCCATCATGGCCTATTTCATGGATTTCGACAGACTCTATTTCTACGGTGTTCTGATCGGTATATCGATGCTCGTCGGGAAGATCTGGTACATCTCGACCGGATACTACTTTGCCATGTCAATCGTATTCGGGACTTCATCACTCTCACTGATAGTGATCGGGTCTGTCCTCTTGTATCGCTTTATAAGTGCCTACCCTCTTCCCGCTGCCCAATCGGAGGAGATGGCTCGATGACCCAAAAATCTCCGGATGGTGCAATTCCAGAAACCGGTCAAATCAACAAACTGATTCACGAACCCGCCCGGCTGAACATCATGGCTTGCCTGTTTGTCATAGAAAGCGCCGACTTCCTCTTCCTGACCCGGCAAACAGGACTCACGGACGGCAACCTCTCGTCCCACATGGCCAAACTGGAGGATGTCGGCTATATACAAATCAAGAAAGACTTTGTCGGAAAGAAACCAAGAACAATGCTCAGCCTGACCGAGCAAGGCCGAACAGAATTCCAACTGTATCGGGCAAACATTGCAAAACTTCTGGGCGCTCTCCCAGACGATTGAGTCGGAGCATCCCGCTCCTGTGCCCTGAAGAGGCACCTTATCTTAGCCAGGGGTCTTTAGACCCCTGGTTGTGAACCCCTGGTCACGGACCTCTGGTCTCCAAACCGCCACAATACTTGAGGGTTCACGACCTGAACCACTTCTCCAAAAAAGCAAAATCCCAATCAACTCAAAATAGCTGATTGGGATTCACCCGTACGACTTGCATTTCATTGAAGATCACTCTTGAATACCAAACTCCAGTTTTCTAAAGATTGAAACCACTTTCCGCCGCTCCTTGATACGCTGGTCAGCAACCAAATAGATCCCAATGAACAGGAGACCGATCAGAAGCGATGGAAGCGTGATCCATTGAGCAGTAGCATTAGTCATGTTATAGTACGTGAAAAGCACTGCTGCCACGATCACTGCGCCGCCAAACATCAGACTAACATTGGCCAGAATCCACTGAAACGATCTCCGAGATCGATCCCATCTCATAAGCCCGCGAATGTAATCTCGTTCTTCCTTCCCAAGGTCTGTCTCCATGATACTTCCTCCGAGAGTTGGTAGGGAACCAGGAGTAATACCACCACTACTGAAAAATGTACCCTATTCTACATCATTCGGTCAAGAGATCACTGGTACCACGAGCAAACGCGAGGAGTCTCGCCTTTGTGCCCTGAAGGGGCACCACATCTTAGTCAGGGGTTCTTGAACCCCTGCTGACAACGCCTGGTGCCAACCCCAGGTCGAGATCCCCAAACCCATCGCGATAACCATCGCCTTCCGTGCCCTGAAGGGGCACCGCATCTTAGCCAGGGGTCCTTGGACCCCTGGTAATGAACCCCTGGTCCCTGGACCCCTGGCCATGAACCCTAACCATTCACCAGTTCCTCGAGACCACGCAGCACATCATCAAGCACGGACCCAATCCTCGGAGGCAATATCTTCGCGCCATCCCACCACCATCCACCTCCATTCGCCTTCAGAACCACGTCCCGGAGCACCCGCTCTTGTTCTGATATCTCTGGCACAACGCCCCCGGCATCGGTATACGCCCCATAGAATGCTTCAACATATTCAGGATCTCTATAAATGCCATCCGCCTGACCCCGTCTGAAATTTCCTTCCACGTACAGAAAATCAAAGACCCAATTTCCGATGCCCGAAGATTCGAAGTCGAATACCCCACTTGTTAGGTGATCATCTTTGTCTCTACGAAGAAGAAAATTATGGAATTTGGGATCGCCCCAGACCAGGCAAAGCTGTTCGTCAAAGCTTGGCAGTGAAATCCTGGACAGCGATTCCTCGAGCCGGCCATAGAACGATGGATGGATCTTGTCGATCTCACTTCTCATGTCCGGTCGATCATACAATCCGCGTGTAATACTCTCCTTCCACCAATTCAGTCTGAATAGATTTCTACCTGGCGCCAAATCGCAAGTCACTGGTAGCGAGTGTATCACCGCCATAATTTCGCCCATCCGTCTTGACGCAGCGATTCGTGCCGTGTGTCCTTCGCCCTCGAAAACCGTCTCCGCAAGTTCCCCTGGCAGCTTCGACAGAACCAAACAGGCATGTGACAAAATATCGCAGTCGAGATCGAGAAAACATATGGGGGCAACGGGAAGAACCTCGCGAAGCGCAGAGGTCACTCTCTGATCCGCTTCCAGCGTTTCGTGCCCACCTCGGAAACGGATCTTGACAATGTAGCTCGACCCCTGGTCAGTTTCACAATCATACAAGGAATTCAGAAAGTTCCCTTCCCGCTTCTCAACGCGCTTCAACTTGCCTAATCCGTGTTTCTGCAGGAGAAGGTCAGCATCTTCAGCTGACATCATATAATCCTCGCCACACAGCTGTCTAAACGTCGCCTTGTCCACCATACCCTTCGGACGTTCCAAACATACCTCCTGGTTAGGAAGACTGCCTTCCGACATAAAGCAGCACATCCTGTCGGAATGGTATTGACTGACCAGGCCCATTGCAACTGACGCATTCATATCGTCAGGTGATGTGAAAGTTTGACCCGTACATAGACAACCCCAATCGATCGGCCACCTTCTGGGATGCCGTATTTTCCCACGATGTGCTGTACATCGGTTTCGCGCCCAACCTCTCTCCTGCACTTTCCAAGGCTGCTACAGCCTTCGTCGCATATCCCCGTCGTTGATGGGTTGCAAGCGTCTCCACCCCGGCCTCGTGTACAGCTTCCGAAACCGCGCGGCTTTCGTCCACTATCGCAAAAAGAGGAAGATTCTTGACTCATTGCGCTGGCCCTCCTTCTGAAAGGGTGTCGAATATCTGAGTACTTGAGAGGGTCCATGGCACCGCGGCCGATGTCCCCAACATCCCGGGGCAAACATCTTGTTCACAACTCAATCTCGTGTGCGCGTGATATAGGGCTGCAAGATCTCTCGTTCTTGCGCCAGACCTTCCCACTCCTCATCTCCAGGACCATCATAAATCAGCGTATACGGACCAGCGAAGCCTGCATCACGCATCAAATTCAGGCAGCTTGTATAATCATCCCGATCCAGATTTTCGTTTTCGTCAAAAAAGGCCTTCGCATGACAAGACTCCGCGTAAGGGGCAATTGCTTTGAAATCCTCATACTTCTTCTCACCCTTCCAGTTTCCAAAATCCAGACACAGACCCACCTTGCCGTCGAGGTCATCCAGTAGAGCAAGCACGTGCTCCGGCGTGGACAGGAGGGGGAACCAGTTTTCGGTCATAACACGTACTCCATAGCTTTCAGCACAGTTGGCAAGCTCTTGGAGGCCTGCACGACTTTGTCTCATTGTTGAATTGGAAGAGGGTGCCTTCCCTGCGATTACACGTGCGCATCTTGCCCCAAGGATACCTGCAACATCGATCCACTCACCTATCCAGGAGAGGTCGCGTTCACTTTCCACAGGATGAGTGATATCCCCGCCATCGATCAACAAGGAGAACAACTCGATGCCAGAAGCCTCCATAGCCAACCTCAGCTCATCCAGATAGGCTCTGTCCAGACGGGGTAGGTGAAAGTGACAGATCTCCAGCGTGTGAATACCGAATGCAGAAAGTCGAGAGGGCAATTCGAGAAGAGAAATTGTGCCCTTGCCGTGGGACGCCTCTGGAACCCGCTGTCCGCTTTCTGGACCGTAAACATCTGGGCGACCCAGCTGCCGATGAAGACTCCAGGTTGAAACAGAGAGTCGAGGTGTACCCCTTAAAATTTTATTGCCCACCATAGTCTAGGGATCCTGTAGGGTTAAGGTGTCGGTTCATCAGTTCAGACCAGCTCTTGGGTGCGCCTGACTTGCTTGGGAAAACCTTATCTTCACAGTATGTAGAAAGGAAAGTGCTCAGTCACCCTATTTCCTACTTACGAAAATATAGCACTCAGAACTGGCACCGTAGAGAAAGATGTCCTCAGCTGATTGATAATCGATGCATTACCTGAATCAGCGTGAAACCCGGACGCCTTCTGTCCCGTCTGTATCATTGTAACCAAACCGGCCGTCTGGTAAGGTAGGGGAGTGACCGCGCCAAGGTGGCGCGCCGGTGCGCAACACGAAGCACTAGAGTGCGGGCAACCGCATAGGGTTCGAGTCCCTCGCCCTCCGCCATTTTCTCGATCTAAAAGAAGCCCCGGCGATAGCTCGTCGAAAGCTTTCCTTCTTTCTGAGTCTATGACAACTGTCACTCACATGACTTGAAAAATGTGCAACCAACTCGCCGAGTGGATCGGATAGTTCGGTTTGGGCGAATCATCAGAGAGGTTAACGCGACCGCTTTCGTGCCCTGAAAGGGCACCGCATCTTAGCCAGGGGTCCTTGGACCCTGGTCCTGATCCCCTCGTCGCGAACCCCTTGCGCAATACCCTCGCCCCAATCCCATCACGATAGCCCTCCGCCTCTCGTGCCCTGAAGGGGCACCGCATCTTAGCCAGGGGTCCTTGGACCCTAGGTCCTGATCCCCTCGTCGCCAACCCCTTGCGCAATACCCTCGCCCTGACCCCATCACGATAGCCCTCCGCCTCTCGTGCCCTGAAGGGGCACCGCATCTTAGCCAGGGGTCCTTGGACCCCTGGTACTGATCCCCTCGTCGCGAACCCCTGACCATAACCTCTTGGTCAAAACGGGAGTAGACGCGATAGGCGAATCCCTTCCCACCCAATCCCTTGTCACAATTCTATCCCGTTTACCGCATTGCCGTAGAAACCAACAGCCCCAAAGCCGTCACCACCCAGGAGGCAATCAGCACCTTCCGTGTTTCGAAGTCGCAAGGGACATCGTGGTTGGACGCCACCAGAGTTCTTGGCCTGGAGAAGTACCGCGAAACCTTCCCACTCGCCCCCTGGCGCAGGCGAAACAGAAAGATCGAATTTTCATTGAAGTACATCTGATGCGACCTGCACACCTCCATATAGTCCACGGTCTTCACCTCACCATCCTCATAGATCACGGCGTCTACCGCTATAGAATTTGCCCGCAAGATCTCGGCAAGGTCCAGTGTATTCAGCTCCTGTCCGTCTCGGTTCCGCATCAGGAAAATCTTACTGTGCACATCCACACAGGCCCACCGTCCCTTCTCCGGTAAGTAACTCTCACAAAAGCCGTGCCCACTGTACTTCACGCCATCGAGCATCCCGCCCACGCTTACAAGCCGCGTCCGGATACCGGCTGCATTAGCAAACAAGTAGTAGATATTCGCAAAGTTCCCACACCAGATGCCTGATGCGCCGGAGTGCGCCAGTTCGAACATCCCGAATGGCGATGCCGCCTGTATCTCGTCCGTCGGAATGCCTCGCCTGTTGTCCAGCCGATCCAGCAGCCACCTCCCAACCCCCTCGATCCGATCCGCTGTTGTCATCTTATCAGTCAGGTCGCCTTTCATCAAGTCGGATGCTTTGACCAACTCTTCGGCATTCAGATCCCATCCGCACCAATCATCCAGAGCATACGTCTCGTTCTTCCAGACAGGGAGTTCAATGTGACTGATGAAGTAATTGTCATCTGGGTGAGTCTGCCCCGCTTCAGCATAGACCTCCGTAGGACAGTAATCGATCGAGAATGAAAAGGAGATCCCACCCTCGTTCGCCTCGACCTTGAATGTGTGATACCTGTCCAACATCCTGACCTGGGGAAATGGCGTGTTCACCTCATACGGCTCACCCTCATCAGGCGTCAGGGTCCAGGACTTCGCACCATTCGTCCGAGACAGCTGCAACTCCAGCACGCCCCGGGAGACCATCTTGTGGCCCATCACCCTCGGCATTTCCGTCACATCGGTAATCGTATCTCTGCTCACCGCCCTGTTGGAGGAGGGAGTCCTGGCAAACATCTGATACAGATTCAGTATCGTCATCAGTCCAAAAGCTGCGCCGAAAAACGGCAAAATGTCTACCATTGGTTTTCTCCTGGTGTTTTGACCTTCGACACAACTGTGAAAATAGCTCGTGGCAATGGTGCACCGAATTCGTCCCGGAATCAAGCAATTTAAGAGGACCGGAAACGATCCGGTACAACCGATTCAGCCCAAGACAATGCCTGGGCCGGAGAATATGTTGCAAGCGGCGGGTGAAGTGCGGTATCTTCCAGAAGACAAGCTTTCGATCGCGAAAACAAATGGTTTGATTGCAGGAATTCAGGGGGTCGACATGAAACTTGCACGTTACATATACTTCACAAAGAAGGTTGGAGAAATGGTGGCTTTCTATCGAGACATTCTGGGCATGAAGGTATTAGATTCCCCGAAAGCAATGGACTATGATAAAGCGGATTGGGTGCAGCTCGGAACCAGAAGTTTCGAGATCGGCATACACCGCGCATCCAAAGAGGGCAGCCAGGGTCGCAACCGGAACAAGCTCGTGTTCGCCGTCAAAAGCGTCTCGGAATCGCGTGAGAAACTCGCATCCCTTGGCGTCAGAATGGGCAAGCATCATGTAGCCAGGGAGTACGAGAGCTGTGATTTCAAGGATCCGGATGGAAACGTCCTCCAGATTTCGAGCAGATAAGCGGTTTATGACTGGCTTCACAGATCTCCGACGGCTCAGTCCAAAAGCTAGTCCGCTTAACCAACTAGCAGCGCACGCTGAGCGCAAACACGATTACTACGCATTGACTTTAGGTGCCGAATGAACGGAACAGAACGCAAGCAGATCCAGGTGGGTTCCCGCGTAAACATAGTCCTGAAGAAGCACCAGAGGACCGGAACACTCACCGAAGGAATCGTCAAAGATATTCTAACAAAATCCCCTTCTCACCCGCATGGAATCAAAGTCCGACTGGAAAACGGTGAAATTGGCCGGGTAAAAGAAATCATAACCTGACCCATGACATTCCGCTCTCGTGCCCTGAAGGGCACCGCATCTTAGCCAAGGGTCCTTCGACCCCTGGTCGTGAAACCCTGACCCATGACATTCCGCCCTCGTGCCCTGAAGGGGCGCCGTATCTTAGCCAGGGGTCCTTCGACCCCTGGTCGTGAAACCCTGACCCATCACATTCCGCTCTCCGTCCCCTGAAGGGCACCGCATCTTAGCCAGGGGTCCTTCGACCCCTGGTCGTGAATCCCCGATCCATCACATTCCGCTCTCCGTGCCCTGAAGGGGCACCGCATCTTAGCCAGGGGTCCTTCGACCCCTGGTCGTGAATCCCTGACCCACGACATTCCGCTCTCCGTGCCCTGAAGGGGCGCCGTATCTTAGCCAAGGGTCCTTCGACCCCTGGTCGTGAAACCCTGACCCATGACATTCCGCCCTCGTGCCCTGAAGGGGCGCCGCATCTTAGCCAGGGGTCCTTGGACCCCTGGTCGTGAACCCTGACCCACGACATTCCGCTCTCCGTGCCCTGAAGGGGCACCGTATCCTAGCCAGGGGTCCTTGGACCCCTGGTCGTGAAACCCTGACCCACGACATTCCGCTCTCCGTGCCCTGAAGGGGCACCGTATCTTAGCCAGGGGTCCAAGGACCCCTGGTCGTGAAACCCCGATCCATCAGATTCCGCTCTCCGTGCCCTGAAGGGGCGCCGTATCTTAGCCAGGGGTCCTTGGACCCCAGGTCGTGAAACCCCGATCCATCAGATTCCGCTCTCCGTGCCCTGAAGGGGCGCCGTATCTTAGCCAGGGGTCCTTCGACCCCTGGTCGTGAAACCCTGACCCATGACATTCCGCCCTCGTGCCCTGAAGGGGCACCGTATCTTAGCCAGGGGTCCTTGGACCCCTGGTCGTGAATCCCTGACCCACGACATTCCGCCCTCGTGCCCTGAAGGGGCACCGCATCTTAGCCAGGGGTCCTTGGACCCCTGGCTACCAAACAACAACTCCGTATCTCATCCGGCAGTCTCAAGATCCCTTGATCCCTGATCCATTCCTTGATACCTTCTTGATCCACAGAATAACCGATCTTTCAAGCCCTTTTTCTAGAGCTGTCCATGGAACTCCTTTTCGAATCCAGACCCTCCCTGAGCAACATTTCTGGGTCGATGAATTTCATCCAGCACCAGCCTGCATTGCACCCGGAACCTGTCCTCGAGGGAGACTGCTTTGCGGACAGGTCAGGAGCCTCTGTCTACGGTTCTGTCCTGCACGACGGCGGAAAATACCGGATGTGGTATCAGGCCTGGCCGGAAGACTGGCTCGATTACGACGTTGCATTGGTTGGGTATGCGGAATCCGACGACGGGATAGAGTGGAAAAAGCCTGTTCTGAACCTGGTCGACCACGGAGGAACACGCAACAATCTCTGCAACCTCGGTTTCCACGCACCCTCCGTCTTCATAGACCCCGATGCACCCGAAACGCACCGGTATCGCGCTGCGGGTTGCTGTGTGCCAAAGCACAAGGGAGGACATGCACAAGCAACCATCCGTGGATACTACACGGCCCACTCCAGCGATGGCCTGTCCTGGGATCTTGACAGCACGGCGCCCACCTGGGAAAGTTCGGATGTCATCACCAGCATCTATCATCCTGGGCGGAAACAGGGCATCGCAGCACTCAAATACAATGGAAGGTTGGGCGGATTTCGCCGAAGATCCATCTGGCACGCAACGCTCGCCAATGGGGAATGGTCTCAGCCAATTGCATCGCTGATTCCCGACGAGTTCGATGATGTGGCGGCACGATCCCGTGGCTTCGTCAGTGGAGATTATTATGGAATGGGAATGATGCCCGCGGCCTTGGGAACAGTGGGTTTCATCTGGCAATTCAGACACAGAGTACCTGTGGCGCCCGGAAACATGGGAGGTCTCTTCGGGGCAACGGATATCACGCTGGCCTACCAGTATGAAGAAAACGCCTGCTGGATCCACATGCCTGGCCGGCCGGATTTTCTTACTCATGGCTCCGTAGCGTGGGCGGCCGGAGGAATTTATTCGTCATCCAACGTCACGGAGTGCGGCAACGAGCATCGTCTCTATGTTTCAGGCGCAACACGCAGCCACGGTTGGTATCTTGATCCAACACCTGCCGTGATTCCCGAAAGACAGAAACAGCTCGCCGAAATGGGTCTGTCTCGAATAGGATTTGCGGCCTGGCCAAAATGGCGCCTGTTCGGATTCAATGCCGATCCGGAGGGTTCGCTTGATATCGATCTCGGTCCTGTATCTCAACCCTGCCACCTGATCCTCAACTATGAAACTGAGTCTGGCGGCTCCGTCAGGGCCGAACTCCAAGTGGACCAAACACTCGATGGATACTCGGTGGAAGATGCCACACCCCTGCGCGGAAATCAAATATCCGCAAAGGCATCCTGGAAGAGTGGAACGATCATTCAACCCAACGCTCGGAAGGTAACCGCCCGCGTCCACCTGGATCGCGCAACCGTCTACGCATATGAGCTTGTCCCTGCCTGAGCCGAAAACCAATCTATTGGCAATGGGAATATAGATGATGAGTAGTATGAAAGTACTCCAGCGCAAGGATGTATCTACTGAAACGACCTGGAACTCGGAATCCGTCTTCGATTCGTGGAATGAATGGCAGGCAGAGCTTGAAGATCTGATGTCAATGCTGCCGGGGTTCCGGAAATTTGAAGGGACGTTGACCAAACCTGCTGCCCTGGCGGATTGGTTTGAAATGTACTACCCGTTTGTACGGAGAATTGGCAAACTGGGCACATTTACAAGAATGTCAGCAGTGGTCGATACCTCGGACACTCTGGCTAAGGGCTATCTCGGGCAGGTTTCAGGCCTGGGTGCGCAGTTCAGCGCGGCAACGGCCTTCTCGGAACCGGAAATCCAGTTTCACGGCGATAGACTGCTCGAATGGGTCGAGGAGGAGCCACGACTGAAGGTATACAAGCATCATTTCAAGAATTTGCTTCGTCAGAAAGTTCACAGTAGATCTGCCGAAGTAGAAACCGTCCTGGGCTTGGTGAATGAGCCGTTCGGTACGGTCCCTCAGGTCGCAAGCGAACTCACCAATACCGATTTGAAATTTCAGGAAGCTATCGACAGTTCCGGCAAAAATCACCACGTCGGACAGACTACTGTGCCGCCCACTGGCATACAGGATCAGGACAGGGACCGGAGACGCACGGCGTGGGAGAATTTCTCCGATGGGTATCTCAGTCTGCAGAACACCCTCGCTGCGAATTACGCAGCAAGTGTCAAACAGAAAATTTTCAACATTCGTGTCCGGGACTATGACTCTGTTCTCCAGGCTGTCCTTTCGCCCTCTAATATGCCGGTCGAGGTCTTCCACAACCTGATCCAGACGTTCAAGGAGAATCTCCCTACCTGGCATCGATACTGGGACGTCAAGAAACGTATACTGGGTTTGGATCAAATCCACCCTTATGACATCTGGGCGCCGATCACTTCCGAACAGCCGGTCGTCCCCTACCAAAAAGCAGTGGAATGGATCTCAGAGGGCATGGCACCCCTGGGCGACCAGTATGTGGAAGTCCTCAGGAAGGGATGCTTGGAGGATCGCTGGGTCGACTATGCCCCGAATGCAGGCAAGCGTCAGGGTGCTGCCTCGAGCCGATGCAGCGACACCCACCCGTTCATCTACATGTCCTACGATGACACGGTGATGAGTATGAGTGTCCTTGCGCACGAGTTGGGCCACTCCATGCACGCTTGTTATGCAGACCGTCACCAGCCGAATGTCTATAGCGGCGCATACGGCATGTCGGTGGCCGAAACCGCCTCGAATTTCAACCAGGCGCTTACCCGTGCTTTCCTGTTGAACGCCAGATCCGATGATCCACAGTTTCAGATAGCGCTGATCGATGAAGCCCTGTTCAACTTCCATCGATACTTCTTTATCATGCCCACACTTGCCAGATTCGAGCTGGAAGTCTACACCAGGGCCGAAGCCGGCAAGCCGCTTACAGCAGATCTGTTCAACGGACTCATGGCCGATCTCTTTGCGGAAGGATATGGCAGCACAATGTCGGATGACACCCGGCGCACAGCCATAACCTGGGCTCAGTTTCTTCATCTTTATATTCCCTACTACACTTTCCAGTACGCCATCGGCATCAGCGCTGCCCACGACCTCTCGGAACGTGTTCTATCGGGAGACGCAACGGCCGCTGAGAATTACATTTCCTTTTTGAGTGCCGGAGGCTCAAAATATACAATGGATCTGTTTCAGTTGGCAGGCGTCGAATGTCCTCTCCAGAGCCAATTGAGAGGACATTCGATGTGCTTTCCGGACTGATTGACCGGCTCGAACAGCTCACGCTCGAAACGTAAATCCTGTGAACGAAGGGGTAAACTCGCAATGATCATCAAACCGAGAATTAGAGGATTTATCTGTACCACATCACACCCGACAGGGTGTGCACATGCGGTTCAGGAACAAATAGATTGGACGAAAGAACAACAGGGATTTGATGGACCGAAAAATGCGCTCGTCATCGGTTCTTCTACAGGGTACGGCCTGGCATCTCGCATCGCCCTCACATACGGGTCCCGATCATCCACCATTGGCGTATTCTTCGAAAAGCCATCAGATGGAAAGCGAACCGCCACGGCCGGATGGTACAACTCGGTTGCGTTCAGAAATGCCGCTCGGAAGGATGGGTTCTACGCAGAGAACATCAATGGGGACGCATTTTCCAACCAGATAAAGGATATGACCATCGAGACCATTAAGAAAGATCTCGGCCAGGTCGACCTTGTCGTCTACAGTCTCGCCTCTCCCAGACGTACTCATCCGGATACCGGAGAGAACTTCTCAGCAGTTCTCAAACCCATCGGCCAACCTTACACCGGGAAGACGGTGAATGTCCAGACCGGAGTAGTTTCGGAAGTCACAATGGAAACTGCCACAGATGAAGAAATCGATTCAACAATATCGGTCATGGGTGGAGAGGATTGGGAAATGTGGATCTCTGCTCTGGAACATGCAGGTGTCCTTGCTGATGGTGCCCAGGCCATCGCCTATACCTACATCGGCCCCGAATTGACCAGACCCATGTACCGCGATGGCACGATCGGCCGGGCAAAGGACCATATCGAAGCCACCGCCAGAACCCTCAACAACCGGCTCAGCGGAACCGGTGGTCGAGCGTGTATCTCCGCCAATAAAGCAATGGTCACCCAATCCAGCGCAGCCATACCAGTGGTTCCGCTCTATATATCCCTGCTTTACAAAGTGATGAAAGAAAAAGGCATACACGAAGGATGTATCGAACAGATGTACCGTCTCATGTACGACCGGCTTTATTCTGGCAATCCACTCGAACTTGACGATCAGGACAGGATCAGAATAGACGACTATGAAATGACGGAGGAGATCCAGTCCGTAATTCACGAACAGTGGAATGTGGTCACCTCTGAAAATCTGGAATCGCTCACGGACATCGAGGGATACCGGTTAGAATTCCTGAAACTCTTCGGTTTCGGTATACCGGGCATAGACTATGATGCCGATGTTGAAGCAGATATTGGCTGACGTTTCTGACAACCAAAGGGTCTTGAACGGCGAAGGAGATCGCGCGATGACCGAATACACACCAATGACGGAAGAAGAACGATTCCTGTTCGACCTCAATGGCTATATCCTGTTTCCTTCGGTCCTCACCCAAGAGGAAATGACCCCGATCAGGGAGCAGACCGATCGTCTGCGCAATGACCCTGAATCCCTGCCTCCTTCGGAAAGCAAACTACCGGGTGGCGCAGCTTCGGTTCTCATCGATCACCCGGCGGTAATGCGAGTCCTGCATAGCATAATAGACGATGATACCAAAAAGATACGGTGTGAGAATTGTTTCCTCAGTGACAGGCATATCGGAGACAACCACAAAGGATGGTCGCCCCATGCCGGCGGAAAGTCGGTCAATCCGAACTACAGCTATCAGTTTCACAACGACCGAATCTACTCTGGAATGACTAGGGTCGTCTGGGAATTGAATGAGGTTGCCATAGGAAAGGGCGGTACGATGTTCATCCCAGGCAGTCACAAATCCAACTTCCGGCCATTCCCTGCCCAATTCGATGACAGGGAATCGGGGGTATGGGAATCCTACGCTTGTCCGCCTGGATCGCTCCTGATCTTTTCCGAGGCCGTTCGTCACACCGCCTGCCCGTGGGATCAGGAAATACCTCGGTGCGCCTTGTTCTTTTGCTACAACCACATCAACGTGCGACATCACAGACCCGATTTTCCCCCGGAAATGATCGAGGCTTTTTCGCCCGAACATCAGAGATTTTTCAGCGACGTCTATCATCCCCAGTTCGACGGCCCCCAATGGGCTCACAGATACCCACCAAAGAAGAGATGATTGTGGATATGGTCGTGCCTGACCAACCTTTCCTGATCCAAAATGTCCCATCGGGGTTTCAAAGAGGCCCACCTTTTCGCAAGGGTGAAGAACTGCACTCCTCCTATTCCGACCAGCACACTATCCCGCCGCTCTTTGATCTGAAAACCTCCGCCACAGAGGAAATCCCTTGTCTCCAAATCCTGCAGCATTGTCGCGAAATCTCTGGTGGATCCGTGATTCGGCCAATCCTGTGCTCCCGCCACTCCCCGAGCTCGAGAACGAGGCGCACCGATGTATGAACCCGTTCGTTTTGCGTATTGGGAACGAATATCACCTCTACTACTCGGGGGCCGATGCACAGGGGCACCAGCGAATTTGTCTCGCCACATCCCCGGTCGACAATACGCGCGCCTGGAATCGCCATGGCGTTGTCCTGGATCGTGGTGAACCCGGCGCGTTCGATCATAACTGGGTGGTCCTCCCGCACGTGGTCAAATTCGGTGATCGGTGGCACCTCTATTATACCGCCAACTCCGGAGTGGGCGAAGGGCTCTCGGCGTTTCCCGGCATCGGTCTGGCCTTTTCAGATGATGGCCGAACCTTTCAGAAGTATGAGAACAACCCCATTCTCACCGCCACACGCACGGAAGGCGATCCCGACTGTCAGGGTGTGGCTGGCGGGTCCGTGATTCATATCCGGCTCCCGAGCGGGGAAATGGAATGGCGGTTCTATTACACTGGCTGTCCCACGCTGGGTGATGACGTATTTCTCAATCAGCAGAAAACTGTCTGTTATGCCGTGTCGAACGACGGAATCGAATGGCGAAAAAGGGGAGCGGTCATGTTTCGCGATCCTGCCCGGGACTACATCGATGTCGCTGCGGCGGGTCCGGTCGTCTGGCAGGAGACGAATGGGTCATTTCGAATGATGCTTTCGGCCATCGGAACACGCTGGGGCTTCTACTCTATCTGCTATGCCGAGTCGGATGACGGAATTACCTGGCACCAGGGTGAGCACTATGGCGATGACCTCACGCTCGGACCCACCGGCGACGGATGGGAACGACAGATGGTAGCGTATCCCGCCGTGATAAAAGAAGACGCGCGCCTTCGACTTTTCTATTGCGGAAATGGTTACGGCAAAACGGGAATTGGAACGGCGGTGTCCTCACCCTTGCGCGCAAACGCAGTCGCGGGTCATCGCGAACTCCGCATCGTTGCCCACCAGACGGAATCCAGTTGGACGCTTCGGCTTCCGGAAGGATTCAGCTGCGACCAGGGGTCTTTCCTGGCCCACTTCCACCCTGCTGTAGATTGGACCGGACCCAACGAGGTTGGCACGCTCTGGCACGAGTGGGAGGCGGATGCAGAAGATCTCCAGGTTCTTAACAGCAACGAAAGTGTGGAACGACTGGGTTTGAAGTTTATCCGCGGAATCTGGTACCGAGCGCTCGTTACCCATACCGAGAACGGGTTGGATCTCAAGATCTCCGCAAAAAACATGAGTTCGGAGACTTTTCAGAATGTGTCAGGAATCGTCTGCCTGGGGTACCCGGACGAGAGATTTCAGGACCCGGCACTGGAAAGGACCTTCGTCCAGGTAAATGGCAAGCTCACTGCCCTGAAGGATACCGATCGTGGTACAGGCGATCCGTGTCGAACGCACTACCTCGTAGAAGGCCAGAACCCCATCCACCACCATGCACCGTCCTATTGGGGAAAACTCAGCAGGACCGTATCCGACTCGGGCGCCATTCTTAGAACCAGCAGCTGCGGAACTTATACGATCGGTACCGCCTGGGATAGCGTTTCGGAAATCTGGGACAATCAGGACGCCCATGCCTGCATTCACTCCAACTTCTCGCTTGGTGACATGCAACCGGGTGAAACGAAAAGTGTAACTGGCCGAATCGTCCTTGTTTCAGGTAACGCTGAAACCGCCCAAAACCTTCTCTCATTCGAATAATCAGGACGGAAAATGAATATCGCCCTTGGAATTGACACGGGTGGAACCTACACCGATGCGGTGCTGATCGACCAGGAAACGGGCAGCGTGCTGGCTGGTGCGAAATCTCTCACAACGCGTCACGATCTCTCCTTAGGAATAACAGGGGCGATTGACGAAGTGCTGCAGCAGGAAAGCGGGAATTCCGTGTCGGACATCCGTCTGGTCGGTCTCTCCACAACCCTGGCCACAAATGCGATCGTGGAAGGCCAGGGCTACTCGGTCTGTCTCATCCTCGCGGGTTACGATCCGGGTCTGATTCGAAAATATGGATTCGAAAACGACCTGGTCACGGACGATATCGTCCACGTTGCAGGCGGTCACGACGCGGAAGGTAACAAAAGGGTTTCGTTGGACGAAGCCGCGGTGCGCCGAGCCGTCTCAGACCGTATAGGCAGGGTGGATGCCTTCGCCGTCTCCTCCTACTTCAGTGTTCGCAACCCGGAACATGAACTCAGGATAAAACAGATCGTTGGGGAAATCACCAAAGGCGTAGCAACACCGGTCACCTGCGGTCACGAACTCACCTCTCAACTCGATGCAATCAGAAGAGCCGCCACCACAGCGCTCAATGCCAGACTGATTCCGCTGCTTCACGAACTCATTTCAACCGTCGAAGCGATATTGCAGCGCCGTAAAGTGAATGCACCATTGATGATCGTCAAAGGAGATGGCTCCCTCGTAAAATCCAGTTGGGCAGTTGGTAGACCGATCGAAACCATCCTGTCCGGACCTGCGGCCAGCCTGGTCGGAGCGAGGCACCTTGCAGGCAAGGGCGATGTCTGGGTCGTAGATATTGGCGGGACCACCGCAGACATTGCGGCACTCACAGACGGGCGACCTCGGCTTAATCCCGAAGGTGCCAGTGTTGGCCGCTGGCGTACAATGGTCGAAACCGCCGATATTCACACTGTGGGTTTGGGAGGGGACAGCCACGTCAGTGTAAGTTCTTCTACAATCCACGTAGGACCTCGCCGTGTCGTTCCGCTGTGCCTGTTGTCTTCACAGCATCCGCAAATCCTGGCTCAGCTTGAACAACAGGTCCGCTCCATGGATCAAATTGAACTTGCAGGTCGTTTTGTTCAAACTCAAAGGCTTCCTGCAAGATCTCTCACCAAGCCCGAGTCAGATCTTGTAGAACTCCTTGACTCGGGTCCGGTATCACTCATAGAACTCGCATCGAAAATGCCATATGGTGTTTTGGACTGGCATCGGATTAGGGAAGCCGAATCCCGCCGGCTGATTCTCCACGCCGCGTTCACCCCTACAGATGCCCTTCACGTTCTGGGGCTGTTCCAGCTGTGGAACACCGAGGCGTCCAGGATAGGCGCCGAACTACTGGCATCGCAGATGAACCTTTCGGTGGAATCGTTTTGCAAAAAGGTGATACGGGAGGTATCGAACAAAATTACTCCCGAGCTTGTCAGGAAAGTCTTGAGCGAAGGGCACGAAGACACCACGGCAAGTTCCAGCATGCCATTGCTCAAAGTGGCCACAGGTGAGCACATTGACCTGGCTTGTCGACTGACGCTAAAAAAACCAATCGTCGCAGTAGGTGCACCTGTGGAAGCCTATTTGCCACACACCGCAGACACCCTCCACACGGAACTGATTATCCCTCAGCACGCCGAAATTGCCAATGCGGTAGGAGCTGTATCCGGTGGCGTCGTCCTGTCACTAAGTGCACTTATTCGGCCCGTAGACGACAAGCTGCCCATTCGGCTCTATTTGCCCGATGGCACCAGCGACCATCGCCTGCTCGAAGAGGCCGTTGCATATGCTGGAGAAAAGGTCCCGGTCCAGCTCCAGCAGCTGGCCATAGAAGCCGGCGCAGACCAGGTAGAGATTCGGATAGAACGCGAGAATCGCACCGCGCCGGTTGGTACCGGCCACCAGGAAACGGCCTTTGTGGAAACAGTCATCACATATACCGCAGTCGGTCGTCCCGGTCAGGGCGGTTCCCGGTGAGGGTGACCTTCCTGTCGTGTTCAAACAGCGGAATTGACCAGGATCCCCGGGCCGAATATACCGAACGAGGTTTCTACAGTATCCGCGATTCAGGGAACAGTCCCATATGATATCTGTACCCGATAAACAACTGGTCATCGGTTCACTGCTCGTTATTCTGTACGTCCTGGAGTGTGTCTTCCCGTATTTCGATTCCTTTCGAATGAAGTCTGCACACACACTGAGCAACGGGATCATAATCGGATTCAATGCAATCATTCTGAACCTCTTCCTGGTGCCTGTCGCTTTATACTCCATGAATACACAGTGGGGACTGTTCAATCTGGTATCCATGCACAAGTGGTTGGAGCTCCTTCTAACCATCCTCTCCATCGATCTCCTGACCTATTTTCTCCACGTTGCGTATCATCGGATTCCGTTTTTGTGGAGATTCCACAGAATGCATCACTCCGATACCGAAATGGACGTCACCACGGGTGCAAGATTTCATATTGGAGAACACGCCTGTAGCCTGATGGTTCGATGCGTGCTGTATTCGGTGCTCGCACTCAAATCGGAATTTGTGCTTTTGTATGAACTCCTATTCCTGTCCAACGTCTTCTTCCATCACGCGAACCTGTCAATGGGGTCTAAATTGGATCAACTCTATCGTATCCTGCTCACCTCGCCTGACATGCACAAGGTTCACCATTCCGATGTCAGAGACGAGGCAGATTCCAATTACACCAGTTTGTTTTCGTTTTGGGACAGAATCTTCGGCACCTTCAAAATCTTGCCGAATCCCAAACAAATTGTGTATGGCGTCAAAGGGCTGAAGGATCACCAGACGGTGGCAAAAATGTTGCTGACACCTTTCAAGGACTGATCAGATCTCCGATTCCGAAACACGAACGAACCTGGTTTCCACGCCACGCATAACAAAGCGACAGTGGATTGGCATCCTGCAATTGCTCGCGGCAGCGCTGCTGTGGGGAGGAATTAATGTCATTGTCAAGCATCTGGCGATTCGAAATCTGAATCCTCTTGTACTCAGTTGTGTACTTTACTTTTTTGCGGTTGTTGTCCTGATTCCGGTGTCGTATCTGCTGTGGCGAGCGGGTGGTGTTCGAAGTACATCTTTCTGGAAATTCCGGCGTCCGGGAATTCTGATTGGTGCCACAAAAGCTGCTGAAACGCTGTGTTTCATTTCGGCTGTCTCTTTCATTTCAGCTACGCAAACCACGCTGCTCACAAAGCTGAATTCCGTCTGGACCTTTCTGATCCTTTTCGTTCTCTATCGCACCGAAGTAAGAATCAGCAATCTCCTGGGTGTCATGCTTTCATTTCTTGGCGTGTACCTGGTATTGGGAGATGGATTTTCTTCACTCGATTCCAACATGATATCTGGCGCATCACTGGCCATCTTGGGCAGCCTTGGATTCGCCATTTTTTCAGTAGCCTTGTCCAAAGATCCGGGTGCGAATGCCCCAATGGATGTCGGGGAGAGATTTCGTTACACTTCGAGCTTCCTGGCTATGGCCTTCCTGTTCATGCTTCCATTCGGCCTGGCCTTCCTGCCAGATTCCCTTCCCGAATCAGCAGATCTCATGTGGCTCGCTGTTGCGGGGGGCGTGTTTACCAGCCTCACTTACTATCTCTACTTTAACGCGCTCACAAGAATTTCAAGCTTGTTGGCGGTCGTCCTTCTGTCATTCACGGTTTTGTTTACTCTGGTGCTCGAACAAGTCGTCCTTGGAATATCCGTACTGTCCAATTCCTTTATTGCCGGTGCAATACTCATCTTCTCGGGTGTCCTGTTCACCAAACCCCGGGACGTCAACGATTCTCTCGACGAAAGGAAAGATCCATGAACCGCTTCCGAATTCCGATCTGTCTACTGCTGACAGTTGGCTTCAGCACTTGCAGCACGCCTACCGAGGGTCCCACGGATGCACCTGCAAAGGTGAGCGAAGCGGACTACGTCTCAACCGAGTCTGGACTCAAGTACTATGACTTCAAAAAGGGGTCTGGCTCAACTCCGAACACCGGACAGACAGTGGTCGTTCACTACTCGGGCTGGCTTACAGATGGGAAAATGTTTGACAGTTCGGTACTAAAGAAGAAACCCTTCTCATTTGTCCTCGGTACCGGGGGCGTCATTTCCGGATGGGACGAGGGAGTAGCGTCCATGTCGGTTGGCGGCAAACGACAACTCGTGCTGCCACCTGATCTGGCGTACGGAGAACAAGGTGCTGGTAACGTAATTCCCGCAGGCGCAACACTGATATTCGAAATTGAATTGCTGTCCATCAAATAAGCCCAGGTGCCCTATGCCATCCATAACAAAGCAAGACCTCCAAAACGCCCTGCCCGATCTGACTTCAACATACCGGTTCGCCGAATTGTCCGAGCCGGTCACAATCATTCGTGATCCCTGGGGCATTCCACATATCGAAGCCGCCAGTGAAAACGATCTGTTTTTCGCTCAGGGGTTTGCCACGGCTCAGGACCGCCTCTGGCATCTGGACTACGATCGACACAGGGCTCTGGGCCGATGGTCGGAATTCGTCGGACCATCTGCCATTGATCAAGATCGGCTCCTCAGAGCCGCGGGAATGGGCAGAACTGCACGCCTCGATTACGAAGCCGCCTCTCCTGATTCCAGGAGGATGATCGATGCCTATACGGCCGGAGTAAACGCATTCATATCATCCACCGACTCACTGCCCATTGAATACAAACTGCTGGATCAACAGCCCGAGCCCTGGGAGAACTGGCACTGCATCACGGTGTACAAAATGAGAAATACCCTTCTGGGAACCTTCGAGCCCAAACTATTCAGAACCCGGCTGGCCGCTGTCCTCGGTCCAGAAAAGGTCGCGAGTTTAATCAAAGGATATCCCCCGGGACATCTGCTCACAGTGCCGCCAGGAGAGGTCTACTCTGGACCACCGGTAGATGGACTCGAAGCGCTTGCGGATGCAGCGGAAGACGCGAGAGGCATCGTCGAAACAGACGCCGGATCCAACGCGTGGTCCATATCTGGAGAGCTCACCGAATCCGGTCTTCCACTTATGGGAGGGGACTCGCATCGAGCACTGGATACGCCCAGCGTCTACTATCAGGTTCACCTTTCCTGTCCGGATTTCAACGTCATAGGACACTCAGTGCCGGGTATGCCCGGCGCCCTTCACTTCTGCCACAACGCGTATGTGGGTTGGGGAATGACATATGGGAATGCAGACACCCAGGACCTGTTTATCGAACACGTCCGTTCGTCAGATGATGGGTGGGAATACGAGTATGAGGGGACCTGGTATTCGGCTGAAGTGCTTCCTGAAACACTGGGCATTAGAGGGTCGGAATCATTGGAGATCGAAGTCCTTGTTACGCGTCACGGGCCAGTGATCGTTGGTGATCCGGCCTTAGGAACGGTGGTCGCCATCAGCGATCCGGGCCTCCTGGAGGGAACACCCTGGGTCGATGCCGCACGCGATGCAATGAGAAGCAAATCCGTGCCCGAGCTCCACCACGCATTCCGGAATTGGACCGATCGGGTCAACAACTACGCAGTGGTAGATGTCGAAGGAAATTTCGGCTATCTACACGAGGGCAAAATTCCGATTCGCACAGAAGCGAACGGCTGGCGCGCAGTCCCGGGCTGGACCGGCGGTCACGAGTGGAAGGGATACATTCCGCAGGAGGAACTCCCCATCTCGTTGAACCCCGAGTGTGGTTATGCGATCACCTGCAATCAAAGGGTGGCAGCACAAGATTATCCCTACTATGTAGGTCTGTATTTCTCGCCTGAATACCGCGCCAGGAGAATTCAAACCCTGATCCTGAAACTTCAGAACGCATTGCCCGAAGACATGGAAACAATTCATGCCGATCGCATCTCGATCCCGGCCGGGATATTCCGCGATGCAATTCTGAGAATTCAGCCCAGTGATGACGACTTGCTTCAGGCCATCGATCTATTCAAAGTATGGGACGGATGTATGGATCGTGATCTCGTCCAGCCTTCCATTTATTCTCAAACTCGTCTGCACCTTACGGAACAGCTGATTGTTCATCACCTTGGAGAAATGGCTTCGGCGGCCCTTACAGGAAAGCCGGGAACCGAAGCCCATATTCGCCTGATCGTCCTCGAGATGATCCTGGGCCTCAAAGACAACGACACCTCCTTCCTGCCTCCCGGAGTTGGCTGGAATGATGCATTGAAGGACGCCCTCGCGGAAGCGCTTGTGAACCTGAAACGGGAACTGGGTGAAGATATCACCACCTGGAATTGGGGACGCATCCATCGTACTGCGCCGATCCATCCTCTGTCTGAACGTTTCCCGGACGCTGCAGAGTTTTTGGACCCACCTTCCCTTGCCGTTCACGGTGATGGGGACGTACCGCTCGCAGGGGGGTACGCCATCCACAATCCCTTCACAGTTACTGGTCTGTCGGTTAATCGATATATTCATGATCCGGCGGACTGGAACAGATCCCGCTGGATTGTCCCGTTGGGGGCATCGGGTCACCCCGGGAGTCCACACTATGCGGACCAGGCCGAGCTGTGGGCGAATGTGGAATACATTCCTCAATTGTGGGACCTGGAGAAAATTCACGGACAGGCTGAGACCACCCAGAAGTTGCTGCCAAAATAAGAAATCCGCCTTTCGGCGGAAATAATCGGTTCCAGAAGTGCAGAAAACAGGCAGCTCGATATACTACTCGTCACGTCTCCATCTCTCTGAGATCACCTTCTTGAGTAGAGGGGTCGCCAATTGAAAATTTCGACCCACGGGTCTCGGGTTGGGAAACCATTTCCAGAGCAACACGCCCAGTACCGCATCCTCTTGTTCAATAGCCTGCAACCCAACCCTGAAACAGTCTGCCTGAACACGAACCGCCTCCTCGCCGTCCACCCTGTAATCCCAGGGTTTGACCGCAGCCTCGAGTGAACGGTTGTAACCCATCTCGGTAAACAGGACTTTGCGATCCTGGGAACTCCCGTAATCCTTCAGTCGTTCCATCAGTTTGGACCATCCTGCTTCGATTTCCACCAGTGTCGCGTCAGAGGAATCAGCAACCGGAAAGTACGCCTGTATGCCGATCAGGTCCAGCGCGTCCCAGAATGGCACCCGATCGAAATCCGTCCAGTTCGCCCCATACGTCAGTGGCACATTGCTCGAACCACGAACCTCTTTGATCAGACTGCGCCACTTGTCTTCCTTATGCAGGGTTTTATCAAGCTCCGTTCCAACCACGAACAGGTCCGCATCCTTGCACGCCTCAGCAAGTTTCAGGATCCACAACCGATATCCCGCCCAGAATCTTGCCCAGGATTCATCGTCCGAAAAAGTGATTTCCCCTCTCCAAGTGAAGGGCGATCGCCAATAAGCCAGGTGGGGTTTAATACAGATCCGCATGCCAAGTGCATGCGCCTCTCGTATGGGTCGTACGATGTGTTCAGGTGGCGAAGCCGGATCGAAATCCCGGAAATATACAGTTCCATCTCCCCTGATTCGCGCGTACGGGTGTATTGAAACCCAGTTCGCACCCACTTCCCGTATGTCCTCCATGGTTTGCACAATGGCATCAGATCCCCAGTCTCTTCCACCGCCATGAGTCGAGATAATTACGCCACGAATGGGATCCTGCAAAGGATCACCGTCCACAGAACTAAGGGTGATACAGTCGAACAAAAGGATAGTAAGTGTGCAAAAGAACCAGCCCAAAATAGAAACTCCCGTCAAATCGAATACCTGGTTTGTCGAAACCTGCAGGTAACCCCGCCTTTAACGATTGTTGAATATAGGCGGTTCCAAATTGCCCGTGTTTTAATTCTTGGTCACACCTCTGGTGGACATTAACTTTTCGGGACAAAAAGGAGGATCTTGTGCTGCCACGCGAATTGTATCTGTCTGCCCCAGGGAACGACACGGCCTTGTGGTGTTCCGTCAGTTATACCGATCAGAAACTGAAACGAGAAGAAATTCACCGAACCAGTGGCGAATCCGACGCCTATCACAACTTTCAAAGAAGGGTCTCCCGGGACAACGGAAAAACCTGGAGCGATCTTCAGATGCTTCCGGATGTCACCTCTCAGTTGGAAGGCGGCGGAATTGTGAACTACCCGGGGGGATATCACTTCGACCCGGTTCTTGGTAATTCCTATCAGATGAAGATGCGACGAATCTGGCCTGGTATGGAAATTTATACCTTCAACTGGGGGGGCCATGCGCACCCCTTTAATGATCACGTGTTCGTCATTGAGAATGATGAGAAAGAAGTGCTCTTGCGATACGAAAATGGTCCGGTTTTCGATCAGGAAAATCCGTTCGATCCGGAGTTCTGCGCTTCCAATTGTGCATACTTTGGCGTCGCTATGGACTTCGCATCCGATGGCACGGCATACTTCCCCATCGTCTGCCATACTGCTAAGGATGATACGGCTCACACCTCAGGAGGCATCGTCCTGATGCGTCGCGATCCCGCCAGCGGCGAATGGTTGACTTCCAATCAGCAGTATCTTTCCCCTGAACGGACCTCGAGAGGGTTGTTAGAACCGGATGTCGCCGTCTTGAAGAATGGCAACATTCTAACGGTTGCTCGCGGAAATGATACGCCAGCCTGCCCTGGACGGAAATGGTTTTCCCTGTCCACTGACGGAGGAGAGACGTTGTCACCCGTAGAAGAATTCAGATATGACGATGGAAGTAGCTTTTACTCCCCTTCGAGTATTCATTGCTTCCAGCGGTCCAGTAAGAATGGGAAACTTTACTGGCTCGCAAACATCACTCCGGAGCCACCAGAGGGAAGTGGGCCAAGATATCCGCTATATATTGCGGAAATCGACGAAACCAATGTGGCTGTCAGGAAAGACAGTCTGATCGAGGTGGATGTAAGAGGGGATGACGAGCCTAATGTCCTGCAGTTGTCCAATTTCAGTGTCATCGAAAACAGAGAAACCCTCGACATCGAGATCTACCTCACCCGTCTGGGAGAAGATCCAGAACACTTCTGGCACGCGCCTGTCTACCGGTACTCCTTTAGTCCTGCATAATATTCTTGAAGCAGATGGATTCGTGCTTGATACACACTGTCCTTGTGGGAGCATGCAATGAACGAAGCACCGCCTCCGAACCTGTACGGGTTTACAACTGAAGGGTCTTCAAAACAGCTGGATATCGAGCGTCTGCTGCTGGATCTTCCAACTGCCGGCACTTTCAAAAACCACCTTGAAAAGCTCTCCTCTGAACCTCACCCTTTCGGATCCGATGCCAACGTTCGTGTCGGGGAATACATCGCCAGGGCGATGTCCGAAGCTGGTCTCGAGGTGGAAACTTTTCCATATGATGTCTACGTCCCGCAGCCAGGATGTTCGATAGATATCGCTCTGGTCACCCCGGTAAGACAACCTCTGAACGGTCAGGAATACATCCTGAAAGAAGACCCATACTCCTCTCACCCGGGTCTGAGCCACGGTTGGAATGCCTACTCTGGTTCTGGAGATGTAACAGGGGAGATCGTATACGCGAACTATGGGACCAGAGAAGATTTCGAGAAGCTGCTCGAAATGAATATTCCAGTCGAAGGAAAGATCGTACTCGCCCGTTTTGGTGGCAACTTCAGGGGGTTCAAGGTAAAGTACGCCCAGGAGAATGGAGCGATCGGAATCCTGATGTATTCGGATCCGAATGACGGAGGCTTCCCGCAGGGACCTGTATATCCTGAGGGAAAGTTCTTGAATGAAAGCGCCGCTCAGCGAGGCTCGCTGCTTACTCTGGGTTACGTGGGTGATCCGCTCACACCTTTCGAGCCAGCTATTCCGGTCGACGACCGCAACACACCAAAACGGTTGGATCCCGATAAATTGGCCTTTCCGGATATCCCTGTAGCACCTCTACCTTACGGATCGGCCAAGCAAATCCTGGAAAAGATGCGAGGACCCGGCGTGCCATCCGGGTGGCAGGGAGGACTGCCATTTACCTACCGGCTAACAGGCGAATCTGACCTCACAGTGCGTATGAAAGTTGATCAACCGCGCAAACTCACACGTGCTACCAACGTCATCGGCACCATCGAAGGCACAGATCTCCCGGACGAATGGATCATCCTGGGATGTCACTACGACGCTTGGGAATTCGGGACAGCCGACCCCAACAGCGGAAGTGCCATGCTGCTTACCCTTGCCGATGCACTTGGCGCACTCAGGCAAGATGGCCACATACCTGTGAGAACCATCAAGATTGCGCACTGGGATGCGGAGGAATACAACATCATTGGATCCACCGAATGGGTGGAACAGTTCAGGGAGGAGTTGTCACAAAAAGCGGTCGCGTACATTAATGCCGACATGGCGGCCTGTGGCCCCAATTTCTCTGCCGCGTCTTCTCCTTCGCTGAAACAGCCCATATTCGATGCTGCAAGGGCAGTTACCTATCCGGGAACAGATCGCACCATTTTCGACACCTGGCGCAAAGATGCTGAAAGACCAGGTATCGGCAATCTGGGTGGCGGATCAGATCACATCGCCTTCTACATGCACCTGGGAATCCCTTCCGCAGGAATGGGTATGGGTGGATTCACACCCTATCATACGGCATATGACGATCTCGCCTGGTACGAGCGGTTCGCAGATCCTGATTTCGTCTTTGGGCCTGCCGTCGCAAGTGTCTATGGAGTCCTTGCCACGCGATTCGCGAACGCAGCTCTGTTACCCTTCGATCTGGGCAGCTATCCCTCTGATCTCCTGCATCATGTCGAGACCCTTGAGAAGCGAAGCGATGAGCTTTCTCTACCCTATCGGTTCAACCAACTCAAAGCCGCAATCTATGAACTGGATCGGGCGGCATTGGGTTACCAGAACGTCTACCACCGTACATTCGCACAGGGAAAGACCCACAACGATCACCTCCAGGACCTGAACGAGACATTGATCGATCTCGAAAGGACTTTTCTCCACCAAAAAGGAATTCAGGATCGCCCCTGGAACCGATCCCTGTTTACAGCTGAGGATCCATTTAGCGGATACGGATCCTGGATGTTGCCTGGTCTGCGATACGAACTGGAACACGGCTCAATAGAACACCTCCAGACCTGGGAAGATATTTACGTCAAAGCCGTTGAATCCCTTACCGGCAAAATTCACCATCTGATAGAAACACTCACAGCCGAAAAATAGATACGGAACGAAAATGGAGGAGTGAAGCCAATGGCCTCGAATGACTGCACAGTAAAACACGTGGAACGTATTGTCCTCAATATTCCTTTCCATCCAAGATGCGAGCGTGTGAAAGAACTCAGGGTATCCGGATGGTCCGTCATCGAACTATGTCAGGTCACACTGCAGTCCGGCGTTGTGGGAATCGGAGAAACATTGCCAAACTATACGTTTGGGCGATCCACGGATGAATTGTTCAATCGGGTGATCGGGCACAATCTTTTCGATCACCTCTGGGACGATTCCCTGGGGGCGGGCCTGCAGATGGCCCTGTTCGATGCGGCCGGAAAACAGCTCGGGATACCGTGCCATCGTCTCCTGGGAACACAGTACCGAGATGCCTGTCCGGTTTCCTGGTGGGCTCAGGATATGCCTCCTCAGGAGTGGGCGGCGGAAGCGAAGACGGCTATTGAAAACGGGTTCACCACTATGAAAGTCAAAGCCCGCCCGTGGTTCGATCCCGATCTGCAAATGGAGGCGGTCACGGAAGCCATCCCGCCTTACTTCAAAATGGACATGGATTTCAACGGGCTTCTTCTTGGGCCTGACCTGGCCGCCCCGCTCATTAACCGTCTCGAGTCCAAGTATCCAAATTTGGCAATCGTCGAGTCCCCTATCCCCCAAACTGATGTGGCTGGGAACGCGACGCTCCGCCGAAAGATAACCAGTCCGATCGCCATGCATTTCGGATCACCACCGATCATGACCGCTATTCGGGAAGGCGTCTGTGATGGATTCGTCATCAGTGGGGGAGTGAACACAGTTAAGAAACATGGCATCCTTGCGGAACAAGCAGACATGCCCTTCTGGCTGCAGCTGGTCGGAACAGGTTTGACGACCATGTTCTCCGTTCACCAGGGGGCTGTACTCAACCAGGCCAGGTGGCCTGCCATCCCTTGCATAAACATCTATTCACATCCCTTGATAAAGAAATTTGTCGTTGAGGGAGGACACATTTCGGTGCCGCAGGATCCAGGCCTTGGAGTTGAGCTCGATTTGGACGCCGTCGAGAACTTCCGTGTCGATCCGGACTTTGAGAAGCCGGTGAAAAGACAGATCCACAACATACTCTGGCCCGATGGCAGAACGTCTCACTACGCCACAGGAGTTTACCGTGACCAGTTCCTGGCCGGCAAACTGCCCGGATTCTTGCGGGGTGTTTCACTCGATGCCCGGCTCGACGATGGATCGGACGAATTCGATCGGGAGTACCGCGAACTATTTGGTGAATAATCGTCACAACGCATTCTGAACTCGAGGCCTGCACACCTCAATTCTACTAGGGGCTGTACATCACCCAAAGCGCCACATAGAGGATTCTATCCGTAGCGGTTCCTTAGGCTGAACCATGGCATTTAAAGGAGGTACTGGAATGGTACAGATTGTGAAACCGGATCAGCGGGACCTTAAGCCCTTCGACGTCCCGGGGATCGAAGTACACGTCTCCGACCCGATCATCGGAAAGGACGATGGGTTCGCAGCAGGATTCACGGAATACGTCTCAGCGGGAACACTCGAATGGACCTTCGATTACAACGAAGTCTTTTTCATGATCAGTGGGGCTTTGGAGGTACACGAGGAAGGAAAGGACCCTGCCTTGTTTGAGGCAGGAGACCTTGGATACATAGAAAAAGGGACCACAACAGTGATCAAAGTTCCGAAAGGGGCGCTCTTCCTGCACGTAACCCAGCCCGCATGGCGAGAATAGAGTCAGGACCTGAACGCCGGCATCACTTTATCCGCAAACATCCTCAGTGAACGGCAAACCAGATCAGGGGCTAGATCTCCGATCCTGGTCCAACCAATGAAATGCTCGAGTCCGGTGTTTTCCTGAATCCACTTCAACCGTTCTGTCACCAGAATCGGATCACCAACTATGGCGTGTTGATCCAGAATCTCATCGAAAGTAATTGTCGCGAATTTCTCTTTCAGTCCCTGATAGAATTCCATCTGGTCCGGGGGCGCAATCTCCGGCGGTGGTGCAATCACTTCGGCAAGCAGCGTCCGAAAGTACCACATCAACTGATCGTGACACTCTTCTTTTGCCTGTTCCGTCGATTGCGCAACGTAAAGAAATCTCGCCAGAGGAAAATCCAGCTTTCCCCCGTAGCCTGCTTCTTCAGCGGTCTTGTGGTATGCCTCATAAAGTTCAAATACCTGCTCATAAGGATGCAGGAAAGATGTGAGTACGTTATACCCTTTCTTGATGACCCACTCATACGTGGACGGACTGACGGCAGCCACATAAACCGGTGGGTGCGGTTTCTGAACCGGCTTCGGAATAACATTGACCCTTCTAACTTTGTGGAATTTCCCATCGTATTCAAAGGGACCGTCCCACGCCTTCAGAATGATCTCCAATTCTTCCTGAAACCGCTCACGACTTTCTTCCGGATCGATGCCCCAGTTATAGAATTCTTCTACCTGATATCCCCTGCCCACACCAAAAAGCAGCCGGCCCTTTGACATAATGTCTACAGTGGCGAAATCCTCCGCTACAATCACCGGATTGTGAAAGGGGAGTACGACCACGGCGGTCCCAATCTTGATCTGTTCGGTAATCGCGGCAGCATATGCGGCCATCGTATGGGTAGACGGAGTAATCGAATAGTAATTCGCATCAGGCGCTCGGTGATCGAAATGATGTTCAGCCAACCAGAGAGAATCCCATCCCGTTTCGTCCATCAGCTTGAATTGCTCAAACGCCTCGTGATAAACCTCCTGGTGATCCTTGCCCGGTGGTGTCTCGAGCAAATAGAACTGGCCGAATTTCATAACCGATCTCCCATTTATGGTGGCAATATCCAGCCTGGTCCCATATCTTCCAGAACCGGAGCATTTGATCAATCCAAAATTTGTTAGCTTCCTCCAACCCCTATCGGAAATACTTCATGGACATCTATGACTTTTTCAATGAGCACGACATAAACTACGAACGACACGACCACCCTGCAGTCTTTACCGTCGAGGAATCCAACAGACTCGTTCCACGTTTGAATGGTGCGAAGACCAAGAATCTGTTTTTGAGGGATAAAAAGGGGAAGGAACACTTTCTGGTAGTAATGGGCCACGAAAAAAATGTCGACCTGAAATCGCTTTCCATACTTCTTGGAGTCAACAACCTGAGTCTGGCCTCACCCGAACGTCTCGAAAAGTATCTTGGCGTTCAGCCGGGTGCCGTTTCCCTGCTCGGAATATTGAATGATCGCGAAAACAAGGTCCGTTGCATTCTGGATGAAAGCATCTGGTCTTCCGAGTTTGTCCAGTGCCATCCCCTCATAAACACCAGTACACTTGTCATTTCTCACGAAGACCTCGAAAAACTCCTTGAAATTAGCGGACACAACCCGGAAATCTGCAACGTCCCTCCTCGTAATCTCACCTGAGTACCCACACATTCCCATCGCCCTCGAGAAGTCTGTCGGACTCATCCGGTCCCCATGTGCCCGAAATATAAGGATATATGGGGCACTCCGCCTCAAGGAGAGGGGTGTAGTATTGCCAGGATGCACGGACTTCATCAGCGTGGACGAACAGCGTCTGATCCCCTTGTATAACATCAAGCAGCAGAGTCTCATACGCCTCTGTCGGTTCTCCGAAGACCTCCTGGTAACCAAAATGGAGGGTCTGAGTCCTCAGATCGTAGCCTTCCCCGGGTTCCTTCACTTCGAATGAAAGATTGAAGCCCTCATCGGGTTGCAGCTGAATCCTCAAAATGTTTGAGGCGGGTCTGCAAGCCGCACGACCCTCGAACAGGCAGACCGGAGGTTCTCGAAACACAACGTCAATTACAGTTTGCTTTCCTGCGAGCCGTTTTCCCGTCCTCAAATAAAAGGGTACTCCTTGCCAGCGCCAGTTGTCCACCAGCACTTTCAGGGCAAGAAACGTCTCCGTGTTCGAATCTTCTGGAATTTCCTCTTCATCCCGATATCCTGGTATCGACGTTTCTTGAGTACGATTACTGGCATATTGCCCCCTTACTGCATTCGTAGGGGACAATTGCCCCAGCGACTTCAGGACCTTGACCTTTTCCATGCGAATGGCTTCTGCTTCAAAGTCGCTTGGAACCTCCATGGCAACAAGACACATCAGTTGAGTCAGGTGATTCTGAACCATATCCCGGATTGCCCCGGCCTGGTCATAGTATCCTCCACGGGTGCCAACCCCCAGATCCTCGGCCACCGTGATCTGAACAGTTTTTACGTGATCCCGGTTCCACAGGGATTCGAAAATAGGATTGGCGAAACGGAATACGCAGAGATTTTGCACCGTCTCCTTGCCAAGATAATGGTCAATTCTGTACACCTGAGACTCATCGAAATACCGGTGAACCAGAGTATTCAATTTCTCCGAAGAAGCCAGATCCCTTCCAAACGGTTTTTCTATGACCAGCCGGGTCCATCCCCTTGACCTGTTAAGCCCGCTGACACCGAGTCCGTTCAGTGTCTGTTGAAACACCGATGGTGGCAGAGACAGATAAAAAGCACGATTACCAGGCAGATTCAGCTCCTGTTCCAGTTGAGCGATTCTCTCCCCGAGCGCTTTGTAGTCACCCTCGGTGCCCCCGTCCAGGCAGTGATAGTAGACTCTGCCGAGCCACGCCTTCATGTCTTCTGGTGGTAATTCAGATTCCGAAAGTAAGGCAGCCATTGATTTCCGGAGCGTTTCATCATCCAGATCCGATCGTCTTCCCACGCCCAGGACGATACTCTCCCTGGTGAGTTTACCCCGGGAGGCAAGGTGAAACATGGCGGGAATAAGCTTCCGTCTGGCCAGGTCTCCTGTTACACCCAGAATCACGAAAACATTTGCAGAATTCGACTGTTCTGTCATGCTTGCCCCTTCTGTTTTATCTCGTGACCTCCGAATTGATTTCGCATTGCGGCGAGCAGCTTGTCGCTGAACGCTTCCTTGTCTCTTGATCGAAATCTCTCCAGAAGTGCCATCGTAATTACCGGCGCAGATACATCCAGATCAATCGCCTCGGCTACGGTCCAGCGCCCTTCTCCGGAATCCGATACGAATGCCTCGATACCGGACAGATCCGGGTTCTCACCCAATGCGTTCGACGTGAGATCAAGAAGCCATGACCGTACCACGCTGCCATATCGCCAGATTTCAGCCACCTGATGCAAGTCCAAATCGAAGGTATCTTTCTTTTCCATAATCGCAAATCCCTCTGCCATCGCCTGCATCATTCCGTATTCGATGCCATTGTGGATCATCTTCACAAAGTGTCCGGAGCCCGCGGGCCCAACGTGTCCCCATCCCTGGTCTGGTGCGGGCGCCAGGGTCTCGAATACTGGCCTCAAATAGTCGATATCCGGCTTCTCACCTCCTACCATCATGCTATATCCTTCTTTCAATCCCCAAACACCACCGCTTGTTCCCACGTCTACAAACCGCAGACCTGCGAGTGCCAGCTCACCGGATCTTCTAATCGAATCCTTGTAATTGCTGTTCCCACCATCGATCAGGACATCCCCTTCACTCAGGTGCTCTCGAATGGCCAAAATCGTTTCCTCCGTGGCATCTCCAGACGGCACCATGACCCAGACGACTCTCGGCTGAGAGAGCCGGGTGACAAGTTCCTCCAACGTTCGTGCCCCTTTTGCACCGTCCGACTCCGCGGAAACAATGGCATCCTCGCTCAGATCATACGCGACCACCTCGTGTCCGTTCTGGATCAAACGCCTGATAATATTTGCACCCATTTTACCTAGGCCTACCATTCCAAGTTTCATTCGTTACCCCTTTTCATCCGGCTTGATGCAAAATGCTGGCCCTGCAGGACGGTCTTGACCACCCATCAGGACTCGTTCGTAAGATCTTTTGTTAAAAATCCAAAAAACAGCTCTGGAATGCTTTATCATGTGAAAGCAATCAAGCCAGAATCTGCGACATCACTGCCCATACAAACCTCGTCAACCATGGAGAAACACAATGTCTACGAAAATGAGAATTGGTCTGGGTCAATTTAACGAACTGACTGACGAAAAGCTCGCCTTCATTAAGCAGCTTGGAGCTAATGATTTCTTGATGAACACACCAAAACTCCCTGGAGACAAGCAATGGGAGTACAATGACCTGGCTGCACTACACCAAAGAGCAGACGCCGCGGATCTCAGACTCATGGCACTTGAGAACGTGCCGGTTTCCTTCTATGATCGAGTCATGTTAGGACTGCCTGGCCGAGATGTTCAGATCGAACACATGAAAAACACCATTCGGAATATGGGTAAGGCGGATATACCGATTCTCGGTTACCATTGGATGCCCAATTCAGTTTGGCGAACACCAGAAATGGCATCCTTGCGAGGGGGTGCAAAAGCCACGCGTTTCAACCTGAGTGAGCACCAGGATGCGCCACTAACACACGATCGGGTCTACACCGCGGAAGAAATGTGGGAGAACTATGAATACTATCTCGAACGAATTTTACCGGTGGCGGAATCCGAAAATGTTCAACTCGCGCTTCATCCAGACGATCCGCCCGTTGAATCTATCGGAGGTGTAGCCCGAATATTCAGAAACTTCGAAGGGTTCAAACGAGCAATGGACACATTCGACAGCCCGATGCACGGTTTGGATTTCTGTATGGGATGCTGGTCCGAAATGGGTCCGAACGGTGTACTCGAGGCGATTCGCCACTTTGGAAAGAAAGGACAAATAATCTACGTCCATTTCAGAGATGTACAGGGGCAGGTACCCGAATTCAACGAGTGCTTCATCAATGAAGGAAATGTAAACACCTTCGATGTGGTTCGAGCACTCAAGGAAGTCGGATTTACGGGATTCATGATTACGGATCATGTACCGCATATGATCGATGATACGCCCTGGTGTCACCGAGGTCGCGCCTATGCCATCGGCTACATGACCGCCCTTCTGGAGGTATTGGATCAGGTCGCCTAACGCAATGTGCTCTGATTCTATTCACCGCATGTGGACGCCATGAGAAAGAAGGCTATTCTTGCAACCTTGATCGTGTCTGCAATCGGATTGGCGGGAATCCTGGTAAGCCACCAGGCCCGGCCTGCGCCGAATCATCCCTATTTCGAACCTGATCGAATCAGAGTCATCGCACACCGGGGAGGGGCAGGACTGTGGCCGGAAAATACCTTACACGCACTTAAGAATGCCTACGCCCTGGGAGTGGACATTCTAGAAATTGACATTCGTGCGACACAGGACATGGTCCCTGTACTGTTGCACGATAATTCAGTTGATAGAACCACGAACGGAACGGGGAAAGTTGCCGAGAAGACGCTTGAAGAGCTTGAACAACTCGACGCCGGATACAGATGGACAATGGATGAGGAACATACCTTTCCATTTCGTAGCCTGGGGATAACAATACCCACACTCGAGCAGGTCTTCCAGGCACTTCCAACTGCGCGGTACAATATCGAGTTGAAAGGCAAACAACCAGAGTTGTTGGAAGAAGTGAGTCGTCTAATCAAAGAGTACGGCATGTCAACCCGGGCATTGTGTGTCTCTGGTTCTCATGCTTCGATTAAAGCTTTCAGATTACTCAGTCCCGACATCGCCACCGCGGCAAGCCTGAGAGAAGGGCTAATGCTTTATCTTCTTGGCAATCTGGGAATCGAGTCGATATACAGCCCGGAAGCCTTCGCGTTTCAGATTCCCGAGCACCTGTTTGGAATCAGGGTCCTCACACCGGCGGTGATAGCTGCAGCTCACGCGCGCAATTGTGAGATACACCTCTGGACCATCGACTCGACAGCTGACATGCACAGATTCATCGATGCAGGAGTAGATGGGATCATCACAAACTATCCGGACAGACTTATCGAAATTCTCTCCGACTAAGGAGTCATCGTGGGTTGGGAAATCAAACACGTGGATTACAAATCCACCGAAGATGAAAAACAGGAGGTGCTCAAATTCTGGACAGATGACTACGCCTGGGCGACCCGTTCACGTCTTGAAACGCCCTGGGGAGCCGAGACATACGGGTTCGTAGCTGCCTTCGATGGGCATAAATGCATCGGTACGGTTTCTTACGCCTTGTCGGCCAGGAAGCTGGGGATACTCTCCCAGGTGTTTACCGATCCCGAGTATCGGGGGCAGGGAATCGCAACCGCAACAGTCCGGGAAACCGTCGACACATTTGGCCGGCACGGCGCAAGGGCGGTCTACCTTGCATCCGGGCAGGAATGGGTCAGGCAATTGTACAGAAAATTCGGTTTCGAATTCGTCGGGGCAATGGGTCGGCGACACGCATTCAAACTCACACTGGATCCCTCCGGTAACGAGCGCACACTTTTCAAGGAAGGACAGGAGACGGCGTTGCGAAGCATGCTGCCCGACGATCAGTGTGATATCTGTGCCCTGTTCAATGCCGATCACAACTGCATTGTGAAGCACTATCTCCTGGGGTGTTACCTGGGTTCTTATTTCGAGGGTGAATTCTACTCGCTGAAAAGAATGGAAGGAACAAAAGGCTTTAGATCTACAATTCTGGATGGAGAAGAGACTGTGCTTGGGCTGGCCACTGTATTGCCATCCGATATGCGGCACCAGGTTCATCGAGGTGTTCTGGATTGGCTTGTCCACCCGCAATATGCAGATCGAGTCCCCGACTTGCTCGATGACATCCTGGGAAACTGTGAACTGAAATCATTGGATGTATTCGCAGATCCTGGCGACACAGATAGACTGAACCTCTTGGAAAGAAATCAGTTCAAGGAAATCGCCTGTCTACCCTGGCAGGTTCAGATTGATGACCGTTCGTTCACACTAAAACAATATCGGATAATTCTCTGAATTACTATGCATGCATCAGGGAATTATACTAAGATGAGGACGTTGTCCATGTCAGCAGTTGGCAAATCACAGCAGGAGATAGATTTTGCGCGCGACGGCTTCCTCGTCGTCAAAGAACTCTACACTCGCGAAGAGATGCTGAAATGGAAGGAGCGTGTCATAGCACTCCTGGAGACCGAAGACGGTTTGAGCATCCCATCAGGAGTACGGGTGTGGTTTGCCCACAAATTGGATCCATTCCTGTTGGATAAAATGAGGGATGACAGAGTAACCCCATATCTCCTCGACATCATCGGTCCAAATGTAGAATTCCTGAGTGTGAAAGCCGTATACAAGAATAAGACCACGACGTTTGAATCGCCCTGGCACCAGGACTGGCATTACTGGAAAGGATCGCCAAAAATCTCGGTCTGGCTTGCCCTTGACGATGCCACCCCCGAAAATGGGTGTCTGAAAATGATTGCAGGAAGTCACAAGAAACGATTCAAGGTGAATCAGGTGAAAGCGGAAAATGGATTCGGTTGGCGAATTGAAAACGAGGAATTCGCTGGGATGCCGGAAACAACCCTGTCAGTTGAAAGAGGAGACGCTGTTTTCTTCCACGACCAGACGCTTCACAGTTCCTTTCCGAATGAGAATGGAGCTGACCGATGGTCCTTCATTTCCACATACCGTGATGCATCTGTGAAGGACGAATCCACTGTGTGGGATCGACCCATGTTGATCCAGGGCAAGAGCGTACACACTGAATCTTGAAGGATATTCGAGAATGGATCATACCGCAACAGTGCAGGACCTGAAGTCCGCAGTTAGGAAATTCATTTCAGCACGTGACTGGGATTCGTTCCATAATCCCAAGAACGTGGCAATGTCCATCGCTATCGAAGCTGCAGAGATTATGGAACACTTCCAGTGGATCAGCATCGAGGAAGGCCGGCAAAAGATGCAGGAGCCGGAGTTGAGGGCCGAAGTGGCTGACGAACTTGCCGATGTCATGATCTACTGCCTCAGCTTCGCCAATGCATGCAATATCGATGTAAGCCAGGCCATCCAGATGAAACTGGATCGGAATGAAACGCGATTTCCTGTGGCTCAACCGGACAAATCATAATCCTGTAACTTTCAGGATTGAGCAAATCCTGGGCACTGACTGGCCTATTCTTGCTGTACAGAGAAAAACGCAAGGGCGGAAACCCTCGCGTTTTCTTATTCCGGTGCGCTGTTGACTTCAGCCACTATCGCTTGTCGATCGGCACATAATCCCGCTCTTCGGCTCCATTATAGATCTGCCTCGGTCTGGCAATCTTCTGTTCGGAGTCGTTGAGCATTTCTTTCCACTGAGCAAGCCAGCCGGATGTTCTCGGTATGGCGAATAGAACAGGATACATATCAACCGGAAGCCCCATCGCCTGGTAGATAATGCCCGAATAGAAGTCCACATTGGGATACAGGTTCCTGGAAATGAAATACTCATCTTCGAGAGCGATCCGTTCCAGTTCAAGGGCAATATCAATCAGAGGATTCTGACCGGTTACTTCGAACACCTCATACGCCGTCTTCTTGATGATCTGTGCCCTGGGGTCGTAATTATGATAGACCCGATGCCCGAATCCCTGCAACAGCACTTCCTTTTTCTTAACTCGTTCTATGTAGCTCGGAACATTTTCTTTGGACCCCACCCTGGCCAGCATTTTCAACACGGCTTCGTTTGCGCCGCCGTGCAATGGACCGTAGAGTGCTGCCGCAGCTCCAGCAATAGAAGAATAAGGATCGGCCTGTCCACTACCGATACCGCGCATCGTGCTTGCACTACAATTCTGTTCATGGTCTGCGTGCAGAATGAACAGGATATTCAGTGCTCTTTCCAGTATCGGATCCGGAACATATTTCTTACCTGGCACATTGAACAGCATATTCAGCAGATTGCCGCAATAACTGAGGTCGCTGTCTGGATAGATGTACGGCAAACCGCGACTGTGGCGATATCCAAATGCTGCAATGGTAGACACCTTGCTGATAAGTCGAGAAATATGTCGGTCGCGGACCTCATCATCAGAAATGTCGCGCGCATCCGGATAGAATGTCGACAGAGCGCCCAGGGCGCCAACGAGCATGCCCATGGTGTGAGCGTCATAATGAAACCCACCCAAAAACACCTTGATGCTCTCGTGGATCATCGCGTGGGACATGATATCACTTTCCCAATGCGCAAGTCGCTCCGCGCTGGGAAGTTCGCCATCCAGCAACAGCAAGGCGGTTTCGAGGTAATCACCTTGCGATGCAACCTGATCTATCGGATAACCTCGATATCTCAGGATACCCCGTTCACCATCAATAAACGTGATCTCACTCTTGCACGAGGCCGTATTGAGATAGGCGGGGTCGTAACCAAGGAGCCCGAAGTCTTCATCCGAGAGCTTGATCTGTCGGAGATCTGCGGTCCTGATTGCGGATCCGTATTCCTCGTAAGTTCCATGGAAGATGGGTAGTTCGTAGGTCTTCCCGGTTCGGTTATCTGTTATGGTGAGCGAATCCTTTCCCATACGAAGCCGCTCCTTTCGCGGTACTAAGGGGATTTGTACTGCCTTCTACCGAATTATTTCTTTAAATGGCTTACGACTTTACCGCGTAAACGACGCAGGATAAGGGCTTCCCGGTTGGTTCATGGTCTGTTGCGTGGTGCGTGGTGACATCGCCAAATACCCGCTCCAGTGCCCGTTCATAATTTGCATATTCAGCATGACCCCAAATGGCCAATACACCGCCAGGGCGCAACCTGGAACGTAGAACCTGGAGTGTGGACAAGCTATAGGCTCTTTTGTTCTCCGGGCGTACGATCCAATCGGGTCCATTATCGATATCCATCGCAATACCGTGGTAGCTTCGGGCATTTCCGTGAACATAATCGTGAAAATCGCCCAGCACGACTTCTGTTCTGGAATCATCCAGAATATCCTGATTACCCAGATAAACCCGATTCCATTCCACGATTTTTGGTTCCAGCTCTACCACACGAACGGTTCCCAAACTCGAATACTCCAGCGCCCGCCTGAGGGCGAAACCCATCCCCAGGCCACCGATTAGCAGGTCGATATGGCCTTTCTGTTCAATTCCCGCCATTACTGTATCGGTTAACACGACACAGCTGGGGGCGTTGTAGCTGGCCATCAGAAAAACGCCGTTCATAATTAGTTCGTAATGCGTTTCTCCTGCGGCCTCCATCCTCGAAAGCTGGAGTTCGCCGTTGGGCGTGGTAACCCGCTCAACTGCCTCCCTCTCGTCGGTTGCACTGAATGGCATCTATTCTGGTTCCATGGATGACCGGACCAAGACAACTGACCCGAGGCAGGATGCTGATCGGAGGTATGTAAAAGCTGATAGGAAGTATATAAAATAGAATAGAATCCAAAAACCACAAGCAGATTCGGAACCCGACCCCGCATTCAGGATGAAGTCCTTGACAGACCTACAGTTGCCCAATTAGATTACTTACTCGGATAGGTGTAAAACATTAACCGGGTCTAATTCTCATTCTGAAGGAAACGTATGCAACAGGAAGTCGGAACTCCGGTCGATTCGACATCAGAACACCCTTTCGAATTGGCCAATCCAGAAATATCAAGAGGCGGGTTTCAGTCGGTTCTGTTCGACTTCGACGGCACCATATCCCTGATCCGTCACGGCTGGCGGGAGATCATGATTCCCCTGATGGTAGAGATTCTGTCTGATCTAAACACTGAGGAGTCTGACCAGGAGCTAACCAGCATTGTTGCCGAATTCGTCGATCTGTTGACCGGACAACAAACGATCTATCAAATGATCAGGCTATGTGATGAAATAGAACAGCGAGGGGGTACGCCGCGCACACCGCTTGACTACAAGAACATTTTCAACGACCGGTTGCTGGTTCACATCAACGGTCGACTTTCATGCCTTGAATCAGGCAAATCACAACCGGGAGATTGGATGGTCCCTGGTACTGCGGATCTGCTCGAAAGCCTTCAGTCTCAGGGGCTTGAATTGTATTTGGCAAGCGGCACCGACATCAGATACGTTCGCCGGGAAGCGGAGCTCCTGGGGGTAACGAGATTTTTTGGGGATGCCATTTTTGGCGCACTGGAAAACTATAGAAATTTTTCTAAAGCTATGGTAATTCAAGACATACTTACTTCTAGACAGATCAGGGGAGAACGTCTGTTGGGATTTGGAGACGGGTATGTTGAAATCGAGAATGTCAAGTCGGTAGGCGGTAGTGCGGTAGGAGTAGCGTCCAATGAGGAAGAGCGAGAAGGTGTAAATACCTGGAAACGCGATCGACTCCTGCGCGCAGGAGCTGATATCATTGTTCCGGATTATCGGGAACAGTCGGCCCTGTTGTCCTTCCTGATGAATCCTTCTTGAGGTGGGGTGAACAATTCATGCCTTACAAACAGTTCGATCGGTCGCGTCTTGCTCTGCTCCCGCTGGATCAGCGCGAGCACGATATGGAATGCTCCGACATTCTGGCACTCGATGCCGATATACCGCGTTTCACACACCTTAACATTGAGACGGTTGCGCATCGAATCGTCCAGGCCAGAAAACAGGGACGGCCGGTAATTCTGTTGATGGGTGCCCACGTATTGCGATGTGGGATGTCCAACTACCTGATAGACCTGATGGAGCGTGGCATCATCACACACGTGGGAGGAAACGGTGCCTGCGCAATTCACGACTATGAACTCGCCGTAGCAGGCGCCACGACAGAAAGCGTGGCAAAATACATCCGGACGGGTCAGTTTGGTCTTTGGAACGAAACTGGCAGGTTGAATGACATCGCCCAGAAGGCCGCATCAGACGGCATTGGTTTTGGCGAGGGCCTTGGCAGAGAACTCCTCGACTGTAAGCCCAGTCATGTAGATTGCAGTGTCTACGCCGCAGCCGTTCGTTTGAAAATTCCCGCAACAGTGCACGTCAGTATCGGGCACGACATCGTCCACGAACATCCCAACTGCAACGGTGCTGCCATCGGTGAAGCATCATATCGGGATTTTCTGGTGTTTACTGAATCGTTGTCCCAACTGGAGGGTGGCGTCTTCCTTAACTATGGGACGGCCGTAATGGGGCCTGAAGTTTATTTGAAGGCCCTTTCCATGGTGCGGAACGTGGCAGCACAGCAAGGACAGACGATTTCCAGATTTACAACGGCTGTCTTCGATATCATCCCACTCGGCGATGATCTGGATGCAGAGGCACCCAAAACGGACCCTAGATATTATTACAGACCCTTCAAAACCATCCTTGTGCGTACCGTCCAGGACGGTGGCGAAAGCTATTATATCCAGGGCAACCACCGGGAGACCTTCCCGAATCTGTACAATCTCATCACGAATCCTTGATCCGGTTTCTGTTTCCATATGACCTCCACCACACTAAAGGCCCTCCTTTCAAGGTTCCAGGACTTGAACATCCTGGTGATTGGCGATTTCTTCCTGGATCGCTATCTCATGATCGACCCCGAATTGGCAGAGAAATCTCTCGAAACGGGTCTGGAAGCCAGGCAGGTGGTCCAAATCAGGAACAGTCCGGGTGCAGCGGGAACGGTCACATCGAACCTCTCTGCACTTGGCGTAGGTAGGGTTCGCGCCCTGGGCGTCATCGGCAAGGACGGCCACGGCTATGATCTCAAACAGGGACTCGAAGAAACCAGCGTCGACACCTCCAGACTGATCGAGAGCGACCGCAGATTCACCCCCACATACACCAAGCCCATCTCGAGCAAATCCGGTAAGGAACTGGAGCGACTCGATGTCAAGAACCGGGAAGTGCTTCCGAAAGATATTGAGGGCAGGATCATCTCAGAACTAACGGATCTGGCTCCGGATTCCGATGGAGTGATCGTTCTCGACCAGGTCCAGGAACAGGATTGTGGAGTTGTCACTTCGCGTGTCAGGGAAGCCCTTGCAGAGATCGCCATGTCCAGCCCGAACACCATCTTCTTCGCGGACTCCAGAACAAGAATCGGCCAATTCCGACAGGTCATCACCAAACCAAACGCCCACGAGGCCGTACGAGCTGAATACCCGGACTTCGAAAAAACGCCAGAACTGCCACTTCTGGAGAGTTGCATACGCTCATTCTCGAAGCGAATATCCCGGCCGGTCTATATCACCCTCGGGGCAGAAGGTATCCTCTGCGATGATCTGGAATCCGTCCATCACATACCCGGAATTCCGGTCTCTGAACCCATCGATGTTGTGGGCGCGGGCGACAGTACCTCGGCCGCAATCGTTTCCGCGTTATGTGCAGGCGCCTCATATCTAAATGCCGGCATGCTGGGTGTATTGGTGTCTTCGATAACCATTCAGCAATTGGGTACAACGGGTACTGCCAAGCCTGAAGAGATAATGGCCAGATTTATAGAAGTTGAACACCTACTATAGATTTCAAGTTAGCCGATGGCAATGCCGGCCAATCGTGAAACCGGTTGAAATCTCCCCGAAAACCTTTCTGGTGCCTCAATGCGACGTCACCATATCTCTGCCCGAATTCACTGTATTCCTTGTGACCCCCGGTTTTTCCCATTGCTGCTAACCATCCTTCCGATCCTGTTTCTTTTTTTTTCCCAACCTCTGCTTGCCGTCGATGCCCCTCCGATCATTCGAAACATCTCAATTGTAGGCAACACCAGAACGCTTGAGTCCACCATTGTCAGAGAACTCCTGTTCCACGTGGGTGAACCCCTGGACTCGAGCATCGTAGCCGAAACGTCCAGAAATCTGCGACAACTTTTCTTTTTGGGGAATGTGGAGATCCGCACCCGGACCGAAGGGAGTTACGCGGACATCATCGTATCTGTGAAGGATCTCTATGCTCGCGCCCTCACGCCTTCACTTTCCGGTGAGCCTGGTGAGTTGAGCTACGGTCTTGTTGCAATGGACTACAATTTCCTGGGACGTGGCCAGGTGATTCAGCTTTCGGTAGGTCACGATGCCATTTCCGGAAACTGGGGAGAAGCCTATCTCAGAATACCAAGGATCTCGGGTTCCCGGCACCGATTGACGGCCAACCTGAATGTGGGTCAGGAAGGCCATGACATATGGGGGACCCTGTCGCATCCCTTTTATGCGCTTTCTGTTCCCCTTTCGTACGGTGTAACTGCCTATACGCAGGAAAGGATCCAGCGCCAGTACCGTCGCCAGATCCTCACACGTAAATACACCGACCGCCTGGATGGGGGCAGTATTTGGCTCACTCGTTCGTACGGTACGGCAACCAAACTCAGGCCAAATATCCGGATCGCACTGTCAGAAAGAAAATTCTCACCGGTGGGTGGTTTCTCCTACGCCCCGCAATCTCGACAACGTGTCCTCCCCAGCTTCGGTCTGACAGTCTGGCGACCTAAATACGAACAGGCGTATTTCGTGATGGGACTGGGTCGTGCCGAAGATCTTCAGATTGGAAGCTGGATGACTGCACGCGTTGGTCTTTCACATAAAGGACTTGGTTCGGACCGGTCCTTTTCCTTCTATCAGGTGGATATCGTTCCACGTTTCAAACCTGCATCCCGAACATATGTATTCGGTAGTTTTTCCTTGAGTTCACGCCGGATGAATGGAGGATATGCGAATCTTTTCGCAACAGGGTCTGCGCGAATCTATACGAGAATTGGTGAACGCCACTCTGTGGCATTAAGGGTCCAGGGGGATGCGTTGAGCCGTCCGGAAGACAGCAGCCAGTTTCTTCTTGGCAGTCTCCGGGGACTGAGAGGGTATACGATAAGACGTTTTGACGGGATCCGCAGACTGTTCGCAAATCTGGAGGCGAGACCTACCGTTAAGCGACACGACCTGTTTGTACTGGCCGCAGCCCTGTTTCTAGATGCAGGTACTGCCTGGACGCCCGGTGTCGATTCCCCCGAATTGAACCTTGCCGCCGGCATCGGAACGCGTATAAGTCTGACTCGCCTCTACAATACACCCATTCTTCGTGCAGACGTCGGATATGGATTTCGAGACCGGACGCTCCAGCTCACCGTAGGGATGGGCCAATACTTCTAATAAAAAAGGGACACGAAATATCGTTGCCGAAATCACTCGGTCGCAACGCCACGCAACTCCGCAATCGTCTTCCTCGCATAATCCACTCCGGGACCATCCGCGTGGGCTCTAATATATTCCTGAAGGAGAGTGATCGCCGCCTCGACCCCGTTCAGGGCCTTGATCGAATATGCCATATCTCTGTATGTCGGGTAATACTCAGGACTGAGATCGCGTGCCCGTTCGAACAACTCAATCGCCTTTTTGTGATCCTGCTTCAGATATGCAAAATAGAGTCCGTAATAATAGTATCCCTCCCGGTCATCCGGATACAATTCGGTAATCAGTCGGTAATTCTTTTCGCACGCATCGTAGTCTTCATCGAACCATGCCAGATTTCCCTTGTAGATCAGAGATTCCTTGCTGATCCCACTGAACCGATGCTTGTACTTGAGCGACTTCAGTCGATATACTTCCGAGGCCTCGTGCTCCTTTGAAAAAGAATAGGCGCACGCGATAACCGAATAGGCCAGTGCGAAGTTGGTATCGATCTCGGTTGCCCGGATCATCATTTCTATCCCCGGATGAAACACGCCGCTTTGATACAGTTCGAACCCTTGAAGGAATTGTGAATAGGCTTCCAGAGAGGTTGTTGTCAACTCACCCACACTGACGATTTCGTGAGGTGTGGTCTCCTGGATCTGGAGTTCAGCAATCAGTTTTCTCTGAAACCGGTGACACAGCGAATCCACGAGCGAGCCAAGGATACTCGCTTCGGTCAGGCCCTTGAGCTGGATGGCAGAAAGCAGTTTTTCATTCTCAATATCATTCAAATTTGCAGACAGCACGAACTGATTTCCCAGCTTTGTTAGTGTTCCGGAAACCAGAAAACGCCCGTTAGCACCCTTGGCAACTTCCTCGGCAAGACTGAGATCTCTGGCGACCGTGTGATCCTCTAATCCAAGTTCCTTTTTAACCTTCATGATTTGAAGAGGACTGACCAGTTGCACATAGGGAAATTCGTAGAACTTCTGCATCACGGCATCCCCAATCACCTTGCCCACTCTTACCCTGCCAAGTCGCTCGTCATCCGTTTCGTCTGCAAACGTTACCACCGCCAGGGTTGGCCGTTCGGTTGTGTCTGTAGGCTGCTTGAAAAACACCAGCGAAACGAGAACAACAGCCGCTGCCACGCCCAGATAGACGAGCTTCGACCGGCTTTTTTTCAAACGAGGAACCACTGGAGTCGACTTTGATGCCTCTCCTATGCGCGCAGGATCCCAGAGGATCTCATATAAATGTACAGGCCGGTCTATATTTTTCAGATCTCTGCTCGACAGATCCTTGAACTTGTAATCCACTTTGCCATAGGTGATGGAGAAAATATCGCTGGAGACGAAAATTTGACCTGGGCCCGCCTCAGATTCGATTCTGCTGGCCACATTGACACCATCCCCGAAAACATCATTTTCCCTGTAGATCACGTCACCCACATGGATACCAATTCGTACTTCAATCTTTTCTTCATTTACCGTGTTTCTCTCTGCCAGGTCTTCCTGAATCGCAACGGCGCAGTTGACAGCGCTGAAAACGCTGTCGAAATCCGCCAGGAATGCGTCACCAATTGTCTTGATCACATTGCCATTGAGAGCTTTGATACGACCTTCCAGAATCTGATTGTGTTCAGCAAGAAGCCGCATTGCCAGAACCTCATCTTGGTGCACTTTCTTACTCTACCCAACCATGTCCGTGAACATGATCACGGCAAGCTTTCTGGTTTCCATATCATCCCTCTGAGCAGGTTTATTTACCTTCCAGCATTTTTCAGAATGAACCAAGGCCGCAAGGTCGTGTCAAGCAAATTCACCGACAGATCTGCGCGAGTGGTTAGTGATCGTAGAAATGGGTTGCGATACCATGGCAAAATATCTATCAATGTGGCAAACGCCTGATGACCGGATCGTATGGCGGCGACCGTTTTAACAAATTATTGTCAGGGGAAGCGCAAAACATTACAGGAGATGCCAGTGACGCCTGAAAACTACCGGGATCATCACGACGACTGGACATTCAGAAATATAGTCCACCTCTCCCACGGGGACACCTTCGGGGCTCTGGACCTGACAGCACCAGGCTTGAAACGAATCCGGCCCGCCAGAGACAGGCAGGACTGGAAACAGGCGTATGATTTGTGGGATCACTATTTCAGGGGAAAGAAGAAACATTTGGATTTCTTCGACCCCGGCGAGTACAGGGCACTGGCCTCGAAAAACCCATCACAGGTAAAAAAGCTGAAAAAGGAAGCCTTCGAGATTTGTCGTCATCGAATCAACTGGTATGGGCCCAGGGTGGAGCAGTTTGGCGACATTGTGAATTTCGATCCCGGAGAAGATCGCTCAGCGATCTACGGATTCCACTATTGGTACTGGTCTTATCCCTTGCTGTTTTCATACGCCCTGGATCCGGATCCAGGATATGCGCAGGCGTTCGACCGACTCTTCAACCAGTGGTACGACCAGCGAGACTCGGTGAGTTGGCGTATCCCGCACATGGATCCGATCTGGTATGAACTCGGGCTTTGCCGCACGAATGCCTTCGTCGCATTCTACAGTCTGTTTCGAAGTGAACCGGCGCTGCGTTCCCTCACCAGAGAGCGCTTGCTTCGCACACTCCTGGGGCACGGTCGTGCACTTTTCGGATATGTGAACAAAAAGGGAACGCCTGGAAATAATTCTCAGTTCAACGCCGTTCTCGCCCTTGCACATCTGGCACTCGCCATGCCTGAATTCAAAGAATCCTCGCAATGGATTCAGCAATCACTCAGCTCCCTCCACAGACACCTCGAAAACGCAGTATATGCGGATGGCGGATTCGTGGAACGGTGTCCGAGCTATGCCTCATTTTCACTGGGATTCGCCACGGAAATTTACCGTCTTCTGGAGAACATTCCAGAATATGATCAGACCAGGAAGAAAATTGCTCCTTTGCTTGAACGAGCATACGAGTGGTACATGCACATCATTACCCCTCTGGCAGAATTTCCTCCATTTGGCGATGCACGCACGCGTTCTGCAGTCCCTATGCTCTCCGGCGGGGTTGCAGCCTTGGGCCTTGACGACCTGCACGCTGTCCTTGCACCAAATCTGGCGCGCGTCGCCCGCGAAAAGCTGCCCACACAATACAATCATCGTACCCGGGAGTTCGATCTCTCCAAACGAGAGACAGATTCTAGTCATCTCCCGAATCAGACCTCTGTCCACCTGCCGTACTCCCACTGGACGGTTATGCGCACAGGGTGGAAACCAGTCGATCACTATATGGCCGTCAATCACGGTCCAATCGCAGGCCACGCACATCGTGAGGCCCTGGCCTTCAACTGTTATGCCTTCGGTGAACCCCAGGTTCTCGAACTGGATCTCGCCGTCGAACGAGGCTACGATGATCCAAAGTGTGAATTCGCACGCTCATCCCGCTCACACAACATGCTGGTCCTCGACAACGAAAACATCGAGTCCACCCACGATCCCCTTGACCTGTGGACAGGGCAGGACGTGATCTGGCATTCAGACAATGAACTAGACTACTTCCAGGCCTGGCACAGAGGGTATGAACGAACCAAATCTGCGATCGTCACAAGAAAGATCTGTTTCGTAAAACCCCATTTCTGGGTGATCCACGACCGCGTAACACCTCGAAAGGATAGCGCAGCCAGAACCGCATCCAGTTACCTGCATGCCTGTAATCCGTTCGTTTCCCGGAAAGATCGCTGGGTGTCGTCAGGCGCGAAGAGCCGGCTGAACGTGATGCCGCTCACCAGCGGAAACGTTGTGGAAGTGGGACTGGACAACCGCATGAAAGTGAAACTGGACAGTATGGAGAGTGGATTCTACAGAAACTACCATCCGGACAGATACTACCTCTCCATCTCTCGCAAAATTAAACCCGGAATTCCACTGGACATCTGCGTCCTGCTATATCCAACCCGAAGGGCCAACCGTTCACAGCTCCGTGTCGAATCCATTCCAGTCCTCCAGAATGGAAAACGAAAGAAATCGGAACTCGCGCAGGCCTGGCGTATTGGTCAGGGTAAACAATCACATGTGGTATTCTTGAATCACAGCGACCACGAGTCGGGGTGGGAGATCGAAGGCCATTCCATCTCCGCAAGGGCCGGGGTACGTGCGGAATCCAGAAAATCGGCAGAGTGGCAATGCGTCTCATGAACACCTGGAAAAATTATCAATTGGAGATTAGGGGATGACAGACAGACAGCACCTTACAGCAAGCAGCTGGTCGGAAGTTTCGAATCTTTGGGACGGGGTAATCAACTTTCTGATGGTGGATGAGTGCGTACCCAATTCATTTGAGATGCCGACAATAGAGCAGGTTATAGATGAAATCCGAATGGATCCGGATGCCCGAATAGTACCGGGTACAAAGGGAGACCAACTGATTCTCTCTGAGAATCCCGAAGAATTCAGGAAGGTCCCGATCGGTGAAACGATCCACATGCAGTTTCAAATGTCCCATTTCAAACTGCCCAATTTCTACGGTCCCGGTCAACTGTTCCACAAATTCGAGGAACAGGTCATGGATCCCTGGCGCGAAGCCCTGAAGAAAGCAGGATTCACCTGGACAAGATGCTATCCCATCATATTCATCAGTGGACCGGGTGCCGCAACAAATTACCATATGGACAGGTCCCACGTGATAGCCTGGCAGCGTCACGGGACCAAACAGTTTATCGGTTTGAAGGATCCTGACAGATGGGCCCCATTCGAAGAGCGCATGCTTCCTGGCGGAGAAATGGTCCGCCCGGCCAACATCGCAGAAGAGGACACCCTGCCGTATGAAATGAAACCAGGCGATGTACTTTGGAATGCGCTGCTCACCCCCCACTGGGTCGAGGCCACGGACCACGTTACATACAGCATCAACCTGTCCCACGGCGGCCTGCGCCTCGATGGTAGACTCTGTGGGAATGAGCAGGAATTGGAAGATTTCAAGGCCGCACAATCAGAAAAGGAATGAGGCGGCCGTAAAGGCCGCCTCGACGCAGTCGCTTATCCCTCTCAAAATCTACCGAACACGCCACCCGTTGGAAAGCAGCCATTGTTTCGCCCGTTCCTGACAGTCACCCTGCAACTCGATAGTCTCCTCCTTAAAGGTGCCTCCGGTGCCACAGGCCTGGCGGAGCGCCTTTGCAAGATCCTTCATATCCCCTTTTGCGAGAGCCAGATTGGTAACCAGCGTGACCACCTTGCCCTTCTTCCTCTTCTCCACTCGAATTCTGCCGTTCTGCTCTTCAGGTGCCAATGACACAGTGTCCGAATCTACACCTGGCACTTCATTCGAAACGAATGCCCATCCTTCACCCTCAGTTCGTTTGGCCATAATCCACCTCCATAACCATTGAGACAGTCTGTTTCCGGGGTCATGTTCAGCTCGGTCCGGAGCCCAGGTCCGGCACGTCCATCAGCGTGCCTCCATTCAAAGCGGATTCGTGTGCAATCAGTCCTGGAATAAGATAACGCGCCGCTTGCCAGACATTGTTGGGCGGCATGGTCCTTGCGACGCAAGCCCTGACAAAATCGTGAACGAGAAATTGATGTGCACCTTTGTGTCCATTTCCCAGACCTATGAATTCTCTGGGCAGCAAATGAACAGGATGCACGCTTGAGGCGCCCGAGTGTGTCCCATCCTCACCGGTCACCTTGCCCATAGGATCGTCGGCCGGGCCGGCGTCGATACCTTCACAGGAAAGCGCCCTGGTCAAATCTATACACTCATCGCGTTTTTTGGTAATCCACATTTGCGCACCCACTTGCTCTTCGTATCCGGCCTCCGTACCATAGAGACTCATGCCCACGGTGCCCGGATGGCCGATCCTCCTGAACTCATTGATCCTGGACATACTCCCGTCCGACAGTTTGCACATCATGGTTTCATTACTGAAGGGGTTCTTCCAAACATTGTCTTTTCTGGCGTATAGATTATCTTCGTGTCGGTCTACGAATCCCATGCCGCTTACATGAGTAACATAAGCATCCGTCACCGATACGATCATACTTGTGGAATGTGTGGGATAGAACATGGGAGGCATACCGTAGTACTGTTCCCACTTCTCGCCGTGTCGCCATTGCGATACCGCATACATACCGTGGACATAGTCGTGGTGGTATTCCGCTTCACCGTATACGATATGCCCGAAGGCACCTTTCCGGAATTGCTCACGGCAATAGATAGTACAGGGGTAGTAATAGCTGGTTTCGCCAATCATGTAGATCTGACCGGTATCTTCCACCGTTTTGACCAGTTCGGTAATTTCCTCCACGGTAATGGCTGAAGGCACTGCGGAATAAATGTGTTTTCCACTTTTCAAGCCCTGTACAGCCTGGGGTCCATGAAGATGATGTTGCGTGATAATCGCAATCGCATCTACGTCCGTTTCACAAAGTTCGTCCAGTGATGGGCAGGTATCGGGTAGATCGAAGCGCTCCGATTTCTCCACCAGTTTGTCATTGTCCAAATCGCAAAGGACGACTTGCTCTACATCAGGATGGGCCTTGAAAAGAGGGATGAAACTGTTGGCGAACGCACCAACCCCGCAGATTCCAACTCGAATCCCCATAATTCCTCCCAACACATTCAGATTGAGTTTCCAGTGATGTTTTCTTATCGAAATTCGCCGCTGAAACAATAAAGTAGCACAAGCACGAGTTGTCATCAAGCACCATACACCAGTTGACCGCCTCGCCACAGGAGTCTCAAACCATGGACCTCGGCAAATTCGAAGATGATCGAGTGGTATCCGAATGGATACTGGTAAAAGAAGAACACACGGAACGTGTAGATCTGCCCACGGAAATTGGAGACTGGAACAAAGGGAATGAGATCAGGGCCGAAATCTACATGCCTGGTGGCGTGGATGGCCAGATCACCTCATCGCTCACTTCGGGTGTCCGAACCGAGGGGATGAGCGAAGATGACGGTTACCGGTTCAATGCCATTGTTTCTCCACGAGGGGGAAACATCTGGCAGGATTGGCAGGAATTTCGGTTCCCCGCAGAGTGCTACTATACAGCTGGAATTCCTTCCTCGGGGTGGGGAAACACCATTGGCGCCCATATCGGGCTTCCCGCTGGTTGTAAAATCAGAAACATTCGACTGATCGAACGGGAAATTGTCCTGGGTCCGCGAATGACGGACAACGCGCTCCTGACCGCACTGAATCTGGATTACCCTGGTCTGGCTCCCGCAGCGCAGAAGCTTTCGAATGAAGAAAAACTCGGTGCAGTTGCCCAATATTTCCGCTCCTCGGATTTCGATCGCCGGCATGAGGTCCCCGATTCGGTGCCTTCGGCCAACCTTGAGGAGGCCGATCGAGTGCTCGCAGGACACATGATGGGCCATCACTGGCCGGATGAGGTAGACTGGGATGCGAACCCTTACGGCTATATAGAGTGGTCCATTCGCATCCATGGATTTCCATATTTCCAGCCGCTGGAAATGGCCTGGGCGGAGACCCGGGATCCCAAATACGCAAGGGCAATCGAAACCATTATCTGCGATTGGATGGCCAAAACGCCCGTACCCTTTGGCGTGAGGTCCGGTGGACTCGCCTGGGGACATTCCCTGATCGTCAGCCAGCGGGCATTTTGCACCCTTGTCGATACCTTCACCATTCTCTGTCAATGCGATCAAACCAGAGACCAGACCATTATTGACCTTCTGAAGTCTGTCTACGAACACGTTGTTTATCTGCTCAAATTCGAGTCCTTCCCGCCATCTAATAAGACCATTTCTGAAGGACGCTCTTTGCTCGCCACCGCGTGCTCATTTCCCGAATTCCGCGAATCCGGAGAGTGGTTCAAACAGGCAAGCGATCGACTGCTCGAAGATATGAGAATCCAGGTCATGCCCGATGGCGCCTCGTATGAACTCACGCCAGGATACCAGATGGCCATCGCCTCCTGGTTTCTTGCCGCTTTCAATGTAGCGAAAAAATTTGATCGACCATTCGATGCTGAATTGGAGGCGGGTATTCGGCGCATGTATGATTGGTGCGTGTCCATCAACCGCCCGGACTTCACACGTCCATCTGTCTCGGATGCCGGCAGTCTGGATGCAGGATACGGGCAGTCGCTTGCAGAACCTGGAAAAATACTCGGTGATAACTCAGCCGTCTGGGTTGGGACGGAGGGAGCGGAGGGTTCGCCGCCCGATTACGATTCCATTGCCCGGAAGGATTCAGGTTATTTCATTATGCGCAGCGGATGGGAAAGAGACGATCAGTATCTGCTGTTCGAAGGGGGTCCATTCGGCCGGTTTCATCAGCACGAGGATATGCTCAGTTTCGACCTGCACGCAAAAGGTCTCCCGTTTATAGTAGACCCGGGTATCACCTCTTACTTTCCCAACGCGTGGACAACCTTCTACAGAACGACTGCAGCGCACAATACCGTTCTGGTCGATGGAAGAGGGCAGAAGCGACGAAACCAGACCATAGAGGAATGGGTGGAATCTGCCCGGGACAAAACGACGTGGTCGTCCGATGATCGATCGGATGTCGCAATTTCGACATTTGATGGCCTGTACGATGGACTGGACGAAAAGGTGACGCATAAACGAGCTGTAATGTTCGTCAAACCGGATTACTTTCTGATCTTTGATGAGCTTGCGGGCGAAGGTCGACACACCTATGAAGCCCTGTTCCATTTCATGCCCTACCGTGTCCTGATCGATCCGGAGACACGGGCGTTCCGAACCGGGAGAATGCATCCACCAAATCTCGAAATCATCCCCATGGTCAAAATGTCACCCCGCCTCGTATGCGGAGAAACCGATCCAGTTCAGGGCTGGCTGGCCATCAGCGGGCAGGATGTCCCGGCGCCCGTTGCCATTTACAAGAAGCAGGCTGCTTTACCCATCCGCGCAGGATACGCCCTGGTGCCCTTCACCGAAGGAGTTTCAGCGGGTGTAGCTACAAAAATCACACGCCGGGGCGACGTCTGGAACGTAAGAGTGATCCATTCGGATGGGAGAGTCGATCGCGTTACCATGGATTGGAATGCTGGACCGTCTTTGAAGTAAACCAAAGCACCTGACCTGCAATGATCAAGGCAAACCAACACAATTCAGGAGATAGCATGGCGACCAACTATGACGTAGAAATGAGACTCGACATCAAAGTACCCATGCGTGACCGGGTAAACCTGTCTGCGGACATATATCTTCCCAATTCGCAAGGCCCTTTTCCGGTAATACTGATGCGTACCCCATACAGCAACAATGCCGATCCGATGGTGGAAAAGGCTCGACGGCTGGCAAACAACGGTTATGCGTGTGTGATCCAGGACTGCCGTGGGAGATGGGATTCAGAGGGAGAATACTACCCTTTCAGAGAAGGTGAGGACGGGTTCGATACCCAGGAGTGGATAGGCGTCCAGGAGTGGTGTAATGGTAAGATAGGCATGGCCGGGGGCTCTTATGTCGGTGCGGTTCAGTGGACCAGCGCACCTCATAGGAGTCAATATCTGAAGTGCATCGTACCAAGGGTCATATGCACCGACTACTACAGTGGTCTGGTATTTCCAGGTGGCGCATTTCAGCTGAATGTCATGATGACATGGGGCATGCGAACCAATGCGCATACCGGGCAGACGATCGATTTCCATAACTGGACCGAGGCCTTCCACACTCTCCCGCTTATGGAAATGGCCAAGGAGGCTGGACGAGACCTGAACTTCTGGAGAGATTGGGTCAGCCACCAGACGTACAGTGATTACTGGGAAGAATTCAACGACGAGAAACGATTTGGAGAGGTGGCGGTTCCGGCGTTCAACATGGGTGGCTGGTATGACCTCTACGCATCACAGACGTTCACCAACTTCAACGGACTTCGGCACGGGGGTCGTACGGAGATAGCCAAACAGAGCACGCTCATTGTCGGTCCCTGGCCGCATCCCTTGAGCCTCTCTCCCAAAACGGGCGACGTGGACTTTGGCTCGCATTCCATGGTTGACCTGGATGCACTCGAACTCAGGTGGTTCGATTATTGGCTGAAGGGAGTCGACAATGGAATCGCAGACGAGCCGCCTCTTCGTCTGTTCATAATGGGTATCAATCAGTGGCGGGATGAGCACGAGTGGCCGCTGGCCAGAACCAGCTGGCAGAAGTGGTATCTCCATTCAGGTGGTAAAGCAAACACACTCATAGGCGATGGTGGATTCAACCCGGAAGTGCCAGGCGATGAACCACCGGACAATTACGTCTACGACCCGCTGTTTCCAGTGCCCACAATGGGCGGCAACAACTGCTGCTCGCCCGAAGTCGTACCCTGGGGACCACACGATCAGCGTCCCCTGGAAATGCGAAGTGACGTACTCTGTTATACCAGCGACATCCTTGATCAGAACATGGAAGCCACTGGACCTGTAAAGGCGATCCTTTATGCCGCCACCGATGGAAAGGACACGGACTGGACTGCAAAACTCATCGATGTGTCGCCCACAGGTTACGCGATGAATCTTTGCGACGGCATCTTGAGAGCGAGATTCCGGGAGGGATTTGAAGAACAGTCACTCTTGGAGCCGGGGAAGGTTTACCAGTACGAAGTCGAGTTGGGTGTCACAGGCAACGTTTTCAAGAAGGGTCACCGGATACGTATAGAGATTTCCTCGTCCAATTTCCCAAGATTCGACAGAAATTTGAACACAGGTAACGATCCTGGTACCGATACGGAACCGCGGCAAGCCCGGCAGACCATCCATCACACCAAACAGTACCCGTCTCACATCCTGCTCCCGATCATACCTTCAGAATAACCGGTGATGATTCAAGGGAAACCAATATGGCAGCGGAAATGAGAACCTTTTTGGAGATTCCGGACAAGAGCATCGGATTCGTCGTCGGAGAAACTCCGTTGGTCAATATTCACACCTTCGGATTCGGTGAACAGACCGTTCAAGTCAGGTTTCTTCTAAACGATCCGCTCGGGGCCACCAGGTTTTCGCTTCGCGACGAAGAAAGAAACCTGCAAAGCGAGCACGCTGTAATCTCGATTCCGGTGGAGTTGGGAGCTGACTTCCCGTCTGGCGAATACCTGATTACCGCACAAGTCGCTTCAGAATCTGCCAACTTTAGAGCTATCGAAACGGAGTCATTCCATGTCGTCACACCAGGGGATCGGTTGCCCGATGGATTCCCGGTCGCTCCAGGAGATCACTTGGTGAATCCTGCGTTCGAATTCGCTCCGGTCGAATACGGCGAACTTGAAGAGGCCTTTCATCTGGCGCATGCTGCGTGTCTGAGAAGCCGAAATGCGGATGGCAGCTGGGGTAAACAAAACGATGGCGGAAAGGCGGCGTACCGCACACCAGGAAATGTCACTCTGGGATATCTCTATGCGTTCGAAGCGCTGGGAGCTAGTGAACTGCAGGAGATGGCGATCGGCGGACTGAACTATCTGGTTTCAGAACAGGAGGACTCTGGCGCTTACAGATGGTGGAGAGAAGGATATCCAGAAGGTGTGATGAATCAGCGCGATCCCTTTTACGACACCGGCTGGGCAGGTTTGGCGCTCGCGGAAGGGTATCGCATGACGGGAGATAGCCGCTATCTGGATGCCACGCGTCGTGCGGCAGACTGGACCCTTACCTGTCCATACACAGGAAACAACAACTACGATGCATTCGCATTGTGGTTCTTGTCGCTGCTCTATGAATTCACAGGAGAGGCGAGATACCTCGATTCAGCAATCGACAGAACAAAGCATGGCGTATTTTTTGCCCAGCTTCCCAGAGGAGGATGGCCGGGACACAATTTCCACATCGGGTACCAGTCGATTACAGTGAATGGCCTTTCTTCTCTGTATGATGTGTTGCCCTTGGATCACCCATTTGCATTGGTCCTTAAGAAACGGCTGTGCATGGGACTCAACTTCGCTTCATTCCTGCAAGACACTTCGGGTGATTATTTTCAGGGCTGGGAATATGACAGGGACTTCCAGATCAATGAACAAGGACTCCCCGAAGGAAATAGCGGACAAGCCAGATCTGAATTGATCAGGGCATTCTACATAGCAGAGAATCGACTGGATCTCCCGGAGAATATTTTCAATGGATTGTGCCAATCAATCCTGCGTCGTGTGGCTCGGTTGAGACAGACCCCCGGGGCAGATGCTAACCACGCCTCGCTTATGGACATAGGGCTGCTGTTGTTATGGGCACACAAAAAACAGGGACAGAAGACCTGTCCCTGACAATTCTGGTGCCTATTTGAGAAGTCCTATCGCTTCGCGCCACCCATCGAACGTTCGAGCTTGTCAAGTATAGCCATTGTCGGCAGACATTCCATACAGCTAGACACGGGGTTACGACCCTCCTTGATGGCATTGAAAAATTCCCTGTCCTGCAATTCCAGTGAATCCCCTTCCAGTGCAATTTCCACACCTTCATGATCAAACAAGCTTCCCTTCTCGATACGATAGGAGGCTTGTTCACCAACAAATCTGCAGGTGCTGGAAATAGCTCCGTGACTATTGAAGGAAAACGCACCCGTGATCAGGCATCCTTCACGAGTTCGCAGACCTATGCTCAGATCCATTGGAATCCCCAACTCGGCATGATCAGGTCCTTTCTGACCCCACGCTTCCATCTCTGGATCATCGAACAGCCAGTACATAAAATCAACCATATGACATGCCTGATGCCACAAGAGGTCGTCCGTCCACGACCTGGGCTTGCCGAACATATTGGTATTCGTTCGACGGAAGAAGAAGGTCTGCCAGATAAGGTGATGAAGGTCCAACTCTCCTGCCAGCACTCGCCGCCGGATCTCCATATGAGGTGGAGAATACCTGAGCGTATGGCATACCATGCATACAAGCCCGGTAGAAGATTCGAGTTCCGCCACTCTGCGGGAATCCTCCAGAGATAAGCCCATCGGAATCTCGACCAGCACGTGCTTTCCTGCATTAAGCGCCATTTCTGCGTGATGGGTGTGAAGCTGATTCGGACTGGTGAGTATAACTGCTTCAACACCCGTTTGATCGAGGCACGCCTGTAGATCGAGCGCGTGATGCGGAATTCCAAACTCCGCGGCGAATGCAGCTGTGTCCTCCTCCATTCCACCTGCCACCGATACGACTTCTATACCCTCCAACCCCTGGAGCACCTTCATGTGATTGGTGCCCATGGCGCCTTCTCCTGCCAGACAGACTTTCATACTCACCTTGCCGTTAAGTGTTCAACCAATCAATTTGAGGGTACCAGTTCGATCTCGAACAAATAGGGCCACAGCTTCCCCGTCACGATCAGCCTTTTGTTCTGGTCATCATAGGCGATGCCATTCAGCACAGCCTCCGGATCCATTCGATCCTGGCTTGAAATGATGCCTGTCAGGTCGACCCAACCCGTAACACTACCGGTCCTGGGAGATATGATCGCGATTCGGTCGGAGCCCCAGACGTTCGCGTAGATCTCACCCTCTACATACTCTAGTTCGTTCAGATTTTTGACAGGAATTCCGTTGTCAGATACGTCCAGTCTGCGTGTTTCTTCGAACGAGTCAGGATCTCGGAAAAACAGGGTAGATGAACCATTACTCATAATCAGGCTTTGGCCGTCGTGGGTAATTCCCCATCCTTCAGTAGCGTAACTAAAGGTTCTTTTTTGTTCAAAGCTTTCTCTATCATAAACGAACCCGGTCAGGGATTTCCAGGTAAGCTGGATCAGTCGGTCGCCAAAGACCGTCAATCCTTCTCCAAAAAGCCTGGAGTCCAGATCGATATGCTTGAGGACTTCACCCGTCGCCAGAGACACTTTTCTGAGGGAGGATTTGCCGTAACGTCCAGTACTCTCATACAGAATAGAATCCTGAACGATCAACCCCTGGGTGTATGCATTGTGATCGTGAGGAAACGATTCAATAATCTTGTATGTATAATGCCTTGGTAGCTCGGTCTTGCTCGAATCCTGATTTGCTACGGTTCCTGTACTGTCCGATGCACTGGTGTCTGATGCGTTCGTGGAACTCAAATCCGTATTCGCTGAATCCGCAGCCGAGGAAGAATCCGTAATCGTGGAATCTGAGGTGGTTTTCAGGGTATCCTTCAATGAAGACCCGCTATCGCCTCCCACTTTCGACGAATCCGGACTGCCGGATGATTCCGCGGGACCGTTAGTGGACCCGCTCCGGTTGATTTTCGGCGCGGACTCGCAAGAGCAGATGCCGGCGATCCAGCACACGAGCGCGAATGTGAACCATTTTCGCCGAGAACCTGATCTGATGTAAAAAATCCTGGATATCATAAGGGCAAGGATGCATCTATTTTATCTGTGACTGTATCTCACGGTCGTCTAGAACCTGAACAGCGCGGGCATTGTGTCCAGTGAGTTTCCTGAAATTTTCGGCCTGTACCTCCGATACTTCCATACTTGATTTCATTACATACCAACTCCCGCATAACCCCAATAACCACCCTCCCCCGCATTCAGGACCAGTGGAATCACCGCGACTAATAGAACCAGTGCAGAAAAAGTGTAAACCTCATCGAATTCCCCTTTCGAAAACCGTCGCCTGGCTTAAAACTGTTTAGTCCAGCCGACCCAAACCACCTGGTGGTCGGGTTCGTCCGACGAAACCTGCGAGCACAACCATGGTCAGAACAAAAGGCAGTGCCAGAAATACCTCGGCAGGAACATGGCTGAGTCGCACCTGAAGACCATCTGCCAATGCCTCGGCAAAACCGAAAAAGACACACGCGCCAAGAACACCCAGCGGGTGCCATTTTCCAAAAATAAGCGCGGCAAGCGCTATAAACCCACGACCTGAGGTCATCCGTTCCACAAACTGACTCAGGTCACCAAGTGCGAGGTGAGCACCACCCAGACCAGCCAGCACACCACTGGCCAAAACCCCGAACCAGCGGATTCGATCAGTGGGAATTCCAGCCGCGCGTGCGGTTTCGGGAGACTCTCCGGTAGCTCGAACTCGAAGACCATAAGGTGTTCGGAACAGCACGAACCACATGATCAACGCAAGCAGAATCGCGATCGGAACAGTCACGGGTTGACGGAACAACCCGCCGGTAAATGGTAACAGATCGGCCATCGGAAGTTTTGGGGCAGACGGACTGCTCCCGTGAACGCCGAATATCTGGAAAAGGAAGAATCCCGTGCCGCCCAGGGCCAGCAGGTTCACCGCTGTCCCGCTCACGATTTGGTCCATTCGCAAATTGATGCAGGCCAGAGCATGAGCACTGGCCAGTAACAATCCTCCTGCGGAGCCGGCCATCAATCCGATCCAGGCTGAATCTGACGCGATCGCACCCACCGCCGCGGCAAATGCACCCGAAAGCATCATACCCTCAAGACCGATATTGATAACGCCTGATTTTTCCGATGCCAGACCACCCAGACCGGCCAGTAACAATGGAGTCATTTTGGCCAGGGTCAATGGCAGCAACACCCACATGCCAACATCCATCAGGTTTGCACCTCGGAAAGCCCGTTTGCGTATGTCATTACAGCCTCGGCCTGGTCTCTTGTTTCAATGGATCCCGGTCGTCTGGACCTCACCTCGCGGATTGCATCCTGCGCATCCATCCCAATATATACCAGATAGTTTGCTAGCATTGTGCCCGTTCTTCCCAGACCCATTGCGCAGTGGACCGATACGCCCTTTCCCGCATTGAGATGCTCCGACACGAAAAGCACGAACTGACGAATATCGTCCTGAGTGGGTGCCGACATATCCCAAATCGGGATGTGTCTGTATGCGAACCCGGACTCCCGCAGAATCTCACGGTCAAGAGGTTCCTCGGTTAGGGATACAATTGCGGAAACTCCCGCTTCTCCCAGCAAGTCCAGATCCTCGCCAAGATCTGAAAATGGTGAGCCAGGACGGCTCATCCCCGCCAGTTTTCCTTCTATTACCCATCCGAATCCAAACATTGTTCACCCCTGGTCTTCTTGTTTGGTGGGTGCAGGTGAGGAGGGGTCTCCTTCCACCCATGCCTCTCCGTTGGTCCAAACCTCCTTCTTCCAGATGGGCACAATCTCCTTCAAGCGGTCGATCGTGTAATGACAGGCCTCCAGAGAGGCCTTTCGGTGGGGCGACGAGATCGCAATCAGTACGCTGATCTCCCCGATTTCCAGTCTCCCGATCCTGTGAAGAATCCCGATGCGATCGACATCCCAGCGAGCTCTCACCTCATCTCCGATCTCCTCCATCTTTTTTTCAGCCATGCCCTGATATGCATCATACTCGAGGTGTTTGGTATCGCGACCTAGAGAATGATCGCGCACCACACCGGCAAAGGAGGTTACTGCCCCATCTGAATCTCTGAGCACGGATTCGTAAAGTGCGTCAGATGCGATACACTCCTCCTGAATTCGATATACGTCACCGGTCATGCGAAGTGATGCCTCCATGGAAAAAGTGAAATCAACCACCACTAACCGGAGGAATGAACGCAACTTCGTCACCCTCCTTCAACTCCTGATCCCGATCCACATACGATTGATTCACGGATACCATCAAGCTGGCCTCCATGGACCGAAAGGCAGAATGTTCACCACAAATCTTCTCTATGAGATCCGACACGCTCGCACCATCCACGAGGTCGAACGCGGTCTCTCGCTCTCCTGTGATTTCTCTACACGTAGCGAAAAAAAGGGTCTTGATGTACATATTTGCAATTCCCGGAATCAATTGGCTGGTGGTCTGACCCGTAAAAAAATCGTCGAGCCACATGCCTCAACTCGACGATCAGTCAAACACCTGGATCTCCATAGGTTATGGCAATTACGATTCCTCGACCTCCGGAGACAATGCGTTTAACCTTTCGCTCAAGCCATCTGCATAGCTGCGTGGAACATCTACAGTACCGATCACCGAACTGCCTCGCCCATCCCCATGGCAATCTGATCCACCTGTTGGCAAAAGCCCGAACTGGTCGGCAATATTCGTGTATCGCTTTATTTCTGTAGGACCGTGTTTTGTATGTCGAACCTCTATCCCGTCCAGGCCAGCCTCCACAAGTTCGGGAATCAGGTCGTCGCGTCCATAAAGACCTGGGTGAGCAAGACACGCAAGTCCGCCGGCGCTGTGGATGACCTGAATCGCATCGGATGGGGAAAGTGTGTGTTTGGGTTCATAGGCAGGTTTCGAATAGCCCAGGTACTTCTGAAAGGCTTCGTTGGAAGAGAATACCAATCCTTCTTCCACCAGAACGTCCGCCACGTGTGGCCTGCCAATCGCCCCGTTTCCTGCTTTCGCCAGCACCTGCTCGAAGCCTATACGTAACCCCATACTATTCAGCTTCTTCACAATTCGTTCGGCGCGATTCTTTCGCTCATTTCGACAGGTGTCCAGACAATCGGCCAAACCAGGGTGATCCCCCTGGATATGATATCCCAGGATGTGGATGTCTGTGCCATCGGCCTGAGCACTCAACTCGGTACCTGTAATCACCTCGAGCCCGAGCTTTTCGCCTTCTTTCTGTGCTGCCGCAACCCCTTCGATCGAATCGTGATCCGTGAGACTGATGATCGACAGGTCTGCTTCGATTGCGCGCCAGGCTACTTCCTCTGGAGAAAACGTGCCGTCAGAACAGGTCGAATGGAGATGGAGATCGATGTGAGAGTTCATAGTAAACGGACATCACCATCCCGCCCTACACGGGTAATGCCCGCTTCCCCCGATTCTTATGTTGTTCCGGCTGGATTACTTGAGGACGTCAATTCAGGCGCCTGCTGGATGCCAACTCGTTTTAGTTTTCGCAGTTGACCCCGTACAAGGTTTCGCTTGATGGTACTGAAATGATCCGTTACAAGAATGCCGTCCAGATGGTCGAGTTCGTGCTGTGCGGCCCTTGCATGAATATTGGACATTTCATATTCAACGGATTGTCCGTCACCGTTCAAAGCACGAATTGTTATTTCGGCAGATCGCTTCACATCCCCCGCAACACCTGGGAGACTCAGACATCCTTCTTCACCTGTGATCTCGCCGTCCTTCGATACGATCTCTGGATTGATCAGGATGGTTGGCACGGCCTCGGGATCACTTGGGCTCACATCCAGAATCAATAACCGGGCAGACACACCGACCTGGGGTGCGGCAAGTCCAATACCTTCGGCAGCATACATCGTCTCGAACATGTCCTCGATCAGAGTTCTGATCTCATCAGTAATTGCAGGAACCGGAGAAGCCTTTTCGCGAAGTACTGGACACCCAAAGGTCTTGATTTCAAGAAGCGCCATATGCCTCTACTGTTTCCCCAGAATTACTGGCCTTGTTTATTCCTTGAGTTCGAGAAGTGTAATGGACAACCCTTCGTTAAGGCTTCCTGTCCTGTAGCCTTTCAGATCAACCGTAACAAACTTGTAACCAATCTCCTGCAGCTGTTCCGTGATCTCCTGGCTCATTCCGACCTCGAGAATCCTGGGCATCTCCTCCGGAGATACTTCGATTCGGGCTATCTCGCTATGATGTCTTACGCGAACGACGCTGAATCCCATCCGCTTCAGACAGGACTCCGCCCGGTCTACCATGGAAAGGGCATCTACGGTTACCTGAGTCCCATAGGGAATTCTCGAAGACAGGCAGGCCGATGCTGGCTGATCCCAGGTTGGCAGACCCCATGCTTCGGAAAATGCCCGAACATCCGTCTTGGTGAAATCAGCGTCGATCAAAGGGGCCTGGATCCCCCGGTTCGCTGCTGCCGCCATGCCCGGTCTGAAATCCCCGACATCATCGGCTATGGCCCCGTAGACCGTATGATCGAATCGACCCGCGAATTTGGATACCACCTCATCCAGTTTGTCTGCCAGCGCGGTTTTGCAGTGAAAACATCTGTTCGTATCATTTTTCACATAATCGGGGTTGTCCATTTCCTTCGTATACACAATATCCATCTGAATACCGATCTGCACCGCAAGATCTCTGGCTCGCTCAAGCTCTCCCGATGCATAGCTTGGTGATACAGCCGTCACCGCAAGAGCCTTATCCCCAAGAACCCGGTACGCGGCAGCAGCCAGAAAGGTACTGTCCACCCCTCCGGAAAATGCCACCACCACACTACCCATGTCCGATAGGATCCTGTTCAGATGATCCAGTTTGCTTTCTGTCTGGTTCGGTTTGTCAGTCAAAGTTTTCACGTCCCGTCAACGAAATCTAGTTCTTTTCAGGCTGCAAACCGCAGGGCAGCACAACCGCATCAACCATTCCATGGAGTAGTTTCTTGTCCGATGGACATACGGTAGCCTGAATCCCCGATAATATCGGTTCGTCTTCCACGATGAAATAATAGGGTTGAATACGTGCACGGCCTTTCAACTGAGCCATATCATCTGTTTCAAAGTCATAGTAATCTACTGTGAATCTGGATCCGGTATGAAACTCCTGGAGAATGTGAGGCGTGGTGTCGTAGGCACTCAGCGCATTGGCAATCACTTCCTGCCAGTCATTCTCTGCCATGTCGTGACCCACCGAAACACCCTTACTCCCCCAGGCCTGGTCAGAGAATCCGGAGGGTTTGACCACAAAATGTCTCTTCTTTTGCCCCAGACTGCCAAGCTGTGCCCAGTCAGAGAACACTTCCCCATCCACCTCCAACCCGTAGATGATCCCATGTGGTGGCAATGCCTGCGGGTTCAGAATCCAGGTTTTCGGAAAGGTCTCCAGTAGGAAATCCCGCGTCTCCTTGCCAAGTTCTTTTAACCAGAAGCTGCTCAACCGAGGGTGATGGAAAAACGCCATCAACATCTTCTCTTCCAGGTAGGCCTTTGGAGGTGGTGTGGCCTTGACCAGGCCTTTCCGAATCGCATAGAGAAGCAGGTCAATCTTTGGAATATTTTTAAGGTCGAAGAGTTCGAAAAATCGATACAGGACATCGATCTGCTTACGACCCCCTTCGCCGTCAACGAACAATCCGGCTTCGCTGAACATGACCTCTTCTGGAGAAACGACATATGTTTCAAGGCCCGCCTGATTCAGGGCTGTTCCCAGCCAGATCATCTCGGGTCGATACCCTTCGGATTCCTCAGAAATAACCACAGCCAGGACTGGATCGTCTATGCCGGCTAGGGACCGAACCATGCCTCCGAACCCAGTAACCATTCCATTGGAGCCACCCACAATGTCGTAACCCAGTTGCCCGTAGCGCTCACCCAAGCTCCCTGTAAAACCGATGCCGCCAGGGATCGAATCCAGCTCCGTGGAAATCATGCCAGAGGGTGAAGGGATGATATCGGGACGGATGACCATTGGCAGATTGCTCTTGAATCTGTTCATCCTGCCATAGGCCACAACATCACCTGGCTTGCCCTGGTCAAGAGAGGCTGCTATCCAGGGAGGCTGGATCCCGCGAACACTTTGCGAATACAGTAAATTCGCAGCCTTGTAAAACGAAAAGAGATGGTGGCCCAGATTCTCGAAATGTTCAATGATCTTCGGCGGCATCCAGAAGGGTTCGGGCGACACGCGCCAGGTGCTGTTCGACTTGGGATGCACCGCTCTCTGCACATCTGTATACAGTCCGCCTTCTGGAGTCAGATTGTCGATATAAAGACAACGTTCGCGTGCGTCCATCTCTTCCAGGGCCTTCTGTTCGGTGCAGATACCCATCTCCTCACCTGTCTCCTGAATTGGAAATAGTTAACTTAGAATATTGTGGATATCCCGATGCTAAAAAACTGGGACATTTTAGAGATTCCACCCAAAACATAAAGAACAGGGAATAATGTTCAGTGCTTATTCCCTGTTCTTTCGATTATTTTGTTAGCCTGGATGTTCCCGGCACAGGCCGGGGAATCTAACCTTTGCGTTCCGCCTCTGCCCGACTTCTCATATGTTCCTCAATAAGAAGTCTCTCCGCCTCCGACAACTCCGGGAATGCACTACCCCTTCCTCGGTCTTTTCGTCGGAAAACGGGATCCGATTCAGAATTGGAAAGCTGGCTCTGCACAGACTGAACAATTTGTTCTTCAACCGGCAATGGCTCTGGAATTGACTCCAAGGCAGGCATTTCAGTACCTGAACCTACTGTGGATTTTTGCTCGAGGTGGCGGCGAATAAGATCCATACTGAATCCGCTATCCTGGCCATTAGCAGGCACTTCGGGAGGATCGATCTCTTCTGGAGGTTCAGGAGCCTGAACCGGAGGAGTTGAAACAGGGTAAGGCGCTTCTTGAAATTCGGTCTCCTCCTGCAACTCATCTTCCAAATTCAGACGAGCAGATACAGCCTCGTATACCGCCTTGGCGGCCTCAACACGTGACTCTAGCAAGTGAAGCTTTTTTCTCGCTTCGTCAATATGTTCAGATGATTCGTCAATCTCACGTCTGGCCTGCTCGAGTACCTGGTCGTAGAGGCTGCCTCTGCGTCCGTTCGATGTTGCCATAACACATCTCCCAGGAGGAAAATTCCCCCTGGCAAACCTTCCTGAACCCCTGAATTCATGGAAGGAAAAACATGGGGGATATTTGAACTATAATTATAAAAAACACGAAATAAAATAGCAAGTGAAAATTTGATTTCATCTGATATGTGGAATAAGAAGCAATAGATTCGGCTGCAATATCTTGTGGGGAACCTTCCCGCCTGGTTAGCGACTGATTTGAATAGAATACTGTTGACAACCCTGTGAAAATAAAGTACCGTTGCTCGTTCGGTTGTATCGCGGGTAAGCAGTTTTGTGGTTGCCGAACTCCCACAGATTTCCAACCCGACCAGCTGTTCCAACTCCCCCTTGGGGGCAAACAAGGACCCCAATGTTTGGAAAGCGCCTAAAAGACTCCCCGGACATACTGCTGGATCGGTTTGAGCTGGACAAAAAGATCTGGGCGGTTGCCGGTGGAAAAGGTGGAACCGGTAAAACCGTACTGACCTCGAATCTGGGTGTCGGCCTGGCCATTCTGGGCTATAAGGTCATACTCATCGACGGAGATCTCGGCGGTGCAGATCTGCATTTGTCCTTCGGAATGCCGGTTCCAAAGCGAAACCTGAACGATTTTCTGAGCGGTCGGGTGCCCTCCCTTAATGACGTACTCCTACCCACCAGAAGTGCTAACCTCAGTATTATATGCGGCGGAAGCGAGTTGATTGGCCAATTTGCCCTATCAGCGAAAAGAAAAGATCAAACGCCATATTAGTCGTCTGGATGCGGATTTCATACTGGTGGATCTTGGTGCTGGAACCGCCTATAACACCCTCGACTTTTTTATTATCTCC
>Ga0209403_10000108_pt1 | contig 125047 bp, 135 predicted proteins | sample ArcticOcean_MG_C_8_FD_187440 | JGI IMG/M metagenome (GOLD analysis project Ga0209403, IMG submission 187440) | Marine microbial communities from western Arctic Ocean - ArcticOcean_MG_CB11_86 (SPAdes) (version 2) | ecosystem: Environmental > Aquatic > Marine > Oceanic | place: Arctic Ocean... | reverse complement strand
TGTAGCTGGGGATTCGTCTAGTGGTAGGACGAGGGATTCTGGTTCCCTAAGCAGAGGTTCGAATCCTCTATCCCCAGCCAGTATTGGCTTGTTGCGTGGCGCATTCGTCTAGTGGCCAAGGACATCGCCCTCTCAAGGCGAAGATCACGGGTTCGAATCCCGTATGCGCTACCAACCCTCTTTGACACATCCGTATGGCGGTTGTGTGTCATTAATTACTGTTTCCCCTCTTGTTTTCCCGGCGATGCCGCGCCGCTTGTGTGCTAAAATCCCTCATCAGCATGACACTATGCAAGTCAGTAATCAGGGACATACGAAAAATTGATTTACGAAGAGCGAACAGTGTCGGTTAGACGTGGCCGAACGCAAGACTATACAAAAATATTCAGAGAGCAGGTCAAGCCAGCAATCGAGGCTGAGGGTGGCGAGGTTCTGCGGCTAGTAAGCGGACTCATCGGCGCTCCTGCCACTGAGCTTATAGGCATTTCGCGCTTTGCAGACTTCGCGGCGTGGGAGAGAGCGCAGGAGCGTGTCACGGCGAATCGCCCTGACACGGGAGACTTCGTAGACAGCGAGCAGGTCCGACTGCTGAAGTCCATAGCGTCCCGTCCCAAGCAGACGATTCCCGCCGAGGACAGGCGTGTTGTCTTCGGTTATCGGCGCTTCTTCATCGAACCGAAGGACCTTGATGACTTCGTGCGCTATTCGGAGGAAGGCATTTGGCCGCGCGTAGAGGCCGAGGGGGCTAGCGTTCTTGGCCTGTGGACGCCGCTGGCATCAACGGCGCCGCTGGAGATCGTGCTTTTGACTGGCTACCACAGCGCTACAAATTGGGAGCAGACACGCGTTAACCAGCCTATGCCCGATCATTTCGACGAGGAGATGAGGCAGAAGTGCACGGAGATGTATAAGCTGCGTTACGAGATACCCTACAAGACCTGGGTACAGCTAATGCAGGCAGTGGAACTGTAATAGAACTGTTGCTGAATCGTGGCGACGAAAATAAGATCACCTATTAGGTTGGTCTATTTAGGTCTTTCGAGGAAAGCAAGCGCCAATCCACTCGACAGACTGACCGCGGTTCTCCGCCTAGTCCTGTGCGGGAATAGCGGCCCTTATCCAGCGTAGCTCTTCGTACTTATCCAGGGAGTTTTCCACAACCAGGAATAACAGGCCGGAAGCCTTACCGTAGTGCTTCTCTACGCCCTTCCAGTTACCCATTTTGTAGCCCTGGCCGCGCATATATGAGTTAATTATGCTGTCCAGAATGGTCAATGAATTCTTGGCTGAGAGGTACTCTATGCTGCCTATCACCTGGTGCCATCGCCACGAGAGGTGATTGATATCGCTCTGGTCTACTGTGAAGTTTTCTGCAACTTTGATTTTAGACATGGGTTCATCCTCAAAGGGTATACAAGTACTGATACCCAAGATAGCAATGCCTAAAACCAGATGTTAAGGATTTTTTAGACTGCGTTTCCAGTAATTTTACGAATCAAATACTTTTCGGAATTTGCCTGGTCGTCTCTCCGCACACTTTTGTGGCACTCCCCCCACACTACTTGCACACCCGAACGTACGGTAATCGCAGTACGATAAATATGTTCCAATTTTGCTCCCCCCCTCGAAAGGCTCTCGTCTGCTTCATGATGGGAGCCTTTTACTTTCAAATGCCGCGGCTGTCCTATGTCGTTTGCCTTCCGGCTTCCGAATTATGCAAACGATTCGCCCATGAAAATTGCGGAATCCAAACATTCCCAAAACCCTGCACTAACTTTCGGCCACAAAGCTACGCGTATATTTGAAATGTATTGACCGTATTACCACTCGCGGTCGCCTCCTTCAGGACAGCCCTCCAAGAGTCAGCCACCATGGGGGGCTATTATTTCCACGACAAACCACGACTCAGACTCTTCATCTCAAACTGGTTTTTCGGCAACGCTGCAAGAGGGCGCAGGTTACGGGGGGGTAGCTTGGGCTCGCAAATCCTGATTTGGAGCTCCGCAAATAGGCCAAAAGCGAGGACATCACGCCACAGTTAGTCTAGCCCCTGATTTACATATGGCCCCAGCCGCTCGCCGCCTACCAGGTGCAGGTGGCCGTGGGGCTGGCTCTGCATACCGTCTGGGCCGAAATTCGACAGCAATCGGAAGCCGCCTTGGCACAACCGAACACCTAGCTCAACTGCCAATCCATTCATTCTGGTGAATAGATCCCCACTGGTCCACAGCTCAGCCTGGGTCATGTGCCGTTTGGGAATGAGGAGCAGCATGACGGGCACCCAGTCCAACTGGTTGTCGAATATGAGGATGTCTTCGTCCTGATAATGCACGTTGGCGGGCAACTTGCCGGCCAATATTTGGCAAAAGGGGCACTCTTCTGAAGGCGTAGGAGCTAGGTCTTGGATGCTTTGCCTCGCCTACCCCTGGTCGACCTCTCCTTGATGCGAAAGTCCGGCGCATCCAGGCGAATCAGGCTGCCCACGCTAGGATCCTGAACACGAGAGCCGATGGGCCCACGTTCCTCAGTGAAGTCCATCATGCTGGTTATGACGGTGGGAAGGCGGCTGTTGTGTCTGTGAACGACGATCTGGTACAGCTTCTCGTATGCCCATGAGCTGCTGTGCTCCTGGCCCAAGTCATCCAGAATCAATAGCGAGGTGTTTTTCACCTCATCGAAGATCCTGTCGTAGGACACTCGGCTGTCCGGTGTAAAGGTGTACCTGAGGTAGTCCAATAGCTCCGGCACGAAGACGAAAAACACAGGTTTGCCCTGCCTGATCCGACGCTCGGCGATGGCCACGGCCAGATGCGTCTTGCCAACACCTGTCTCCCCAAACAGCGTAAGCCAGCCGTCTGGGTCCTCGGCAAAGTTAATTGCCGCCTGCAGAGCTGCCTCGATGCTAGCCCGCTGCGCAGCCGACGGGTTGTTGCCCCGCACATTGAAGGAATCGAAGGTCATACGCTTGAGCATCTCTGCATCAATACGCCCCAGCCTATGGACCTGGGTTGGCTGATGTGTTGCCACCTCCATCACGCGGCTGAGCCTCTTGTCCCGCAGCCTGCTACGTATGTATGAGTCCAGCTCTTCCAGCTCGTTCGCCGTGGTAATGACGGTGGGCGATTCGGCGTTGAATCTGTGGTTAATTATCTGCTGGAGCTTCTCCTCGGCCCAAGGCGTGGAACTCTGACTGCCCAAGCCATCCAGCACCAGCACAGGAGCGTCCAAAACCTGGTCCAGCAAGTCGCTATAAGAGACTTCGCTGCCCGGAGCATATGCGCCGCGCAGGTGGTCTAAAAGATCAGGCACGTGTACAAAGAAGACTACCTGGTCCCGCTCGATGCACCGATTAGCAATTGCAGCCGCCAGGTGAGTCTTGCCCGCGCCGTTTGGCCCGGTGAGAACCAGCCAGCCTTCCGGCTCTTCCGCGTAGGCCACCGCGTGTTTATAGGCCTCGCTGAAGACTAGCTGATCGTCAGGATCATCGGAGATGCCATCGGGATTCAGGGTGTCGAAGGTGAATCGGGTGAGCTGACCCAGGTTGCTGTAGCGAAACAGCCGCGCTGAGCGCTCGTTGCTAAGCCTCTCACTCTGGCATTCGCAATTAATTATTTTTCCAAATTCGGGGTGCCCTGCTGGTACGTCTGGCGTAAACCAGCCACGATCACCACACCTGTCACAGGCCTTCACCGGCATCTCATAGATCGAGCTTCCACCATCTTCGTCTGAGCTCTCGAAGGGAGCGCTGCCCGATGATGGCGCGTTTCTAGTAACGTCTAGATTTTTTAGAATTTCGCCCAGGTTTTCCATCATTTCTGCCCTCCGTGTCCCAGCGCTCAAGTATGCGAGAAATATAGCGCCAGCTTCGTTTATTCTGACTTACCGCCTCGCGAAAAGCGTCTTCGATCCACTCTTCGGGGTAGAGTTCTTCCGCCTCACGAAGCTCGTCCGCGACCATAGGACTCAATAGCCCTATGTTGGCCTCGTACATGGCGAAGACGTTCGGCTTGTTAGCCACGCCTTCCCACGGCTCCGGACTTGGCCCTGATTCCACAACGCCACCTGGGCCGACCATACTGGCCAGCGCCACCCGATTCTGCTCGGTATTAACCATGTACAGGCGTTCCTCTTGGTCACCGTCAAGCCCTACCGCGGAGACTAGTGTCCCTCTATCGACAGCCTTTTGAACGGCTAACTCGATCCGCTCATGGTCAGGCTGACCATCTGTGGCCAGCGCTTGTACCAGAGTGCGGTCCGCCAGCAGTTCGCTGTGAGTTAGGAACCTCGGGAAGCCCTTCTTCTCTTGGAGTAGATACATTACCCTTAGCGTCGTCTTGAACTCCGCAAGATCATCGATCTTTTCCAGCAGAAGGCCAAACATTGGACTGGGTACGGGAATGGACCTAACGCGTCGGGAAAAGCCTTCAAACTTGTTTTGAATTGTCATTACCAGCCACTCTTGTCGGAAAACGTCCTAAGACGGCGCCTACGCATATTCCATGGTCTGGGTTGTCTCAAGGCTTTCAAACCGCACAAGGTCCTTGCGGAAGTAAAGAGAGACAGAACCGACCGGCCCGTTCCTGTGTTTGGCAAATATGATCTCGGCCGTATTCTCTGGATACGGTTCCGTAGGGTTGCGCTTTTCCCAATCTTCCCTGGTAACGAACGTATCCGCCCGGTGAATGAAGGCTACTATGTCAGCGTCCTGCTCGATGCTACCGCTCTCTCGCAGGTCGGACAGTAGTGGCCGGTGATTGGGTCGCTGCTCAATGGCACGGCTTAATTGCGAGCACGCGATTACAGGTATGTTCAGGTCACGAGCCATGCCTTTGATGGACCGTGATATCTCACCCATTTCCTGAACGCGATTATCTATTCTGCCGTTGCCGCCAATAAGCTGAAGGTAATCAATGATAAGAAGGTCCAGTCCCCGCTCAGCCTGAAGCCTACGCGCCTTGGCCCTCATCTCAGAGATCGTCTGTATAGGCGAGTCATCAATGTAAATCGGCAAGTCCGAAAGCATTCCTACGGCGTCCAGCAGTCGTGTGTCTTCGTTGGAGTTCAGCAGGCCTAGACGCATGCGGTAGCTGTCGACATCCGCCTCACTGGAAAGTAGCCTCATTCCAATCTGCGAGCGGCTCATCTCAAGGCTAAACAGACCAACGGTGTTGCCCTGCCCTGCTGCATTGCGACCAACGTTGAAGGCCAGGGTGCTCTTGCCCTGGCTAGGCCTGGCAGCCAGCACAATCATATCGGACCGCTGCATACCGCCGCCAAGAAGCCGGTCCATCATCTGATAACCGGTGGTTACTGGTGCCCTGTGGTCCGAGTCTGGACCGTGAAGAGCGTTGCTCTCCTCCAGATACTCGTCCAGAACGTCTCGGATATGAACGAAGTCGCCTGCGCCACGACCGGACCGCACATCGGACAGAAGCTCCTCAGCCTTACTCAAGGCCACGTCGGAATCTGCTCCGCCATCGAAGCCAATACCCGCAATTCTTCCGCCAACGTCGATGAGTTGGCGCATGGTCGAGGTGCGTTGGACGATGCGTGCGTAGTGCTCTATGTGAGCGGAGGTTGGCACAACCATAACCAGATGGCTAAGGTAACCGGGGCCGCCAACGTTCTCTAACTGGTCGTTGAGGGAGAGTTCATGAGCCACAGTAATCTGGTTGATCGCTGCGCCCTGTTCAACAAGAGCCTCGCATGCGTTGAAGCACATGCGATTTCTCTCGCCAAAAAAATCTTCGGCTTTAAGAAAAGATGTAACGGTGCTAAGGGCATCGGCGTCGATGAGAATAGAACCGACTACCGACTCCTCAGCATTGATGTCGTGTGGAGGTAAACGTTCGGCGTACAAATTTCATTCCTCAAGTAATGTGCAAATGAATCAAAGGGTCGTAAAGCAGGTCTAATGGATACGGCTTAGGCTATGAAAATCACACCCCATTTACAAGGCATTTACAAGGCATTTACAAAACTTTGGAATGAAATTTAGTTATCTTCTGAGTCAGTTTCCTCCGCAGCCTCGGCGGAATCGCCCTTGTCTTCTTCGGCAGATTCCTCAGCGGCGGCTTCTTCTTCAGGCTCGTCGGAGTCTGCAGGTTCCGATTCTGATTCCGAGTCGTCTTCGGCAGCTGATGCCTCAGGCGCGTCCTCAGAATCCTCTGCTACAACCTCGTACTCAAAGCCATCCACACCGGCAGCTTCTCTGGCCGCTGCAGCCTCGGCTTCCTCGACTAGCAACTGGGCATACTCTTCGGGGTCCTTACCCAGTGGGTAAACCAGCACAGCAATAGTTGCATGAACGTCTGCATGAAGACGAACGTTGACCTCGAACCTACCCAGGTTTCGAATGGGATCAGAGATCTCGATGACGCGGCGATCAATCTCACGCTCGGTCAGTTCAAGAAGCTTTTCGGCAACCATGGAGTTGGTAACGGAGCCATATAGCTGGCCTGTGGCGCCTGCGCGCATCTCCACGTTAACCTGCACGTCCTCCAGATGAGTAGCAAGTTCTGTCATGTCGGACAGCATTTTCACGCGGTCCTTTTCGGCCTGCACTGTTAGCCCTTGCACCTTCTGAAGTGCGTTGTGCGTGGCTGGAACGGCCAAGTTCTTGGGGATCAGGTAGTTTCGAGCGAAACCGTTCTTTACCTCTTTGACGTCGCCCCCCTGGGCTACGCCTTCAACGTCTTCAAGAAAAACGACTCTCATGGAAAGTTAACCTCTTGTAAATTCCTCTAGTGTCCAGAGGACAGACTAGAACATATCTTATCAAATTGAGAACGCCCGTGCGACGTCATATTATATCACAGGACAGGCAGGCGATGAAAGAATTTTCACGCTCTGATATCAGTAATTCGCCTATACGAGACTAATGCCCTCGACTCTAGAAGAATCGGCTGAAGACCTGGTTGCCCATGATGCGGCCGTGGGGCGTCAGGGTCAGGCAGCCCTCTTTTGACTGGAGCAGGCCCAGCGAGATCAGCTCCTCCAGGGTCTCGCCGTAGAAGTTTTCTGGCGGGCCACCGAAGCGCTCCGTGAAGTCGCGGACCTCTATTCCTGTATCTAACCGCAAACCCATCATCATGGTCTCGGACATCTCCAGGGTTGTATCTATGTATTCGACGGTCTCGACGATTGGCATCATTTGGATTTTTTCGTATATATCGGCCACTGGCATACTGATATCGAACTTAGCCAAGCGGTCTATGTAGTCGCGGGGAGGCTTGATGTTGAAAAAGCGGTAACCCGGCAAGGAGGAGTGTGCTCCCGGCCCCACGCCTATGTACGAGTCGTTGCGCCAGTAGGTCAGGTTGTGGCGGCTCTCCTTGCCCACATGCGACCAGTTGGAGATCTCGTAATGCCGGTAACCCTGCTTTTTCATACGCTCCTGCGCTGAGAGGTACATGTCCGCGGCCAGGTCCTGGTCCGGATCTGGCATCTGGCCCAGCTTCACCCACTGCTCCATAGGCGTACCGCCCTCCAGCGTTAGGCAGTACATGGATATGTGTGCCGGATTTAGATCGGAAATCCTGTTCAGCGTAGACTCCCACTGTTGCGCGTCCTGGTAAGGCAGCCCATACATCAGGTCGAGGCTAACGTTGTCGAAGCCAGCGTCGATCGCCATACGGTAGGCGTCAGCTGCGCCCTGTGCCGAGTGACGGCGTCCCAGCTTCTTCAAAAGGCCGTCGTCGAAGCTCTGCACGCCGATGCTAAGCCGATTTACACCAGCATCAAGGTAGCGTGTTAGCTTGCCGGCATCGAAATCGCCGGGGTTGGCCTCCATGGTGACCTCAGAACCGCTTTCAATCTCGAAGGCCTCACGAACGGCGGACATGATGGTGTCGATGTCCTCAGCCGGAAGGTACGAAGGCGTGCCTCCGCCCAGGAATACGGTATGAACGGCGGGCCTGGAAAACAGTTGGCCCCAGGCACGTATCTCTCGTTCCAGGGCCTCGATATAGGACGGCATGAGCGATTCTATGCGGGCGTAGGTGTTGAAGTCGCAGTACGGGCACTTGGTCTCGCAGAACGGCACGTGAACGTATAGGGAGATACGCTCTTTGTTGGGAATCGTCATATTGCGAAAGCTCTGTTTCTTGCTAGACGTTGAACAGGATGTTCATGATGTCGCCGTCTTGCACCGTGTAGGTCTTGCCCTCCTGGCGAAGCACACCCTTTTTGCGGGCCTCGGCCAGCGTGCCGACTTCGCACAGGTCGTCATAGCTGACAACCTCGCCGCGAATAAAGCCCCGTTCCAGGTCAGTGTGTATCTTGCCAGCCGCCTGCTGTGCTGCCATGCCCAGGGTGATAGGCCATGCCCGACACTCGTCCTCGCCAACAGTCAGGAAGGAGATCAGATTAAGCGCAGCGTAGGACAGCCTGATCATGCGGTTGAGGCCAGATTCTCCGGTAACACCCATGGACTCCCGGAACTCAATCTCCTCATCCTCGTCCTGCCCCATTTGAGCAAACTCCATCTCCAGCTTGCCGCACAAAGCAGCCGCCTTAATGTCGGAGCCTTCCACATCGGAGGCCAGTCTCGTTTCCATTTCGGCAATCTGGTCTAGCTGGTCCTCACCGGCGTTCACCACAACGATCAGCGGTTTCGAGGTAAGGAGCTGGAATCCGGAGAGCAGTCTCTTTTCGTCATCGGTGACAGTCTGGTCGCGGACGTGCATGCCGCCTTCCAGCTCAGTTTTGATGCGTTCCAGGGTAGTCTGCTCCTTGGTCAAGGCGTCCCGGTCTGTACCACGAGCGCCCTTGAAGCCGTCTTCCACGCGCTTCAGCCTGCGCTCCAGTATCTCCAGATCGGCGAAAGTAAGCTCGTAGAGCATGGTGTCGATGTCGCGGAAGGCGTCCAGCGTATCTGACACGTGCACCACAGAGGGATCCTCGAAGGCTCGCGCCACGATCAGCAGCGCGTCGGCCCGCTGAAGAAAGTTAAGGTATTCGCCGGAGATGCCCTGAGACTTACCGAGGCCTTCTGGCGCGGCAGGTATGTCCAGGTATGTCACCTCCGCGTAAACCGTCCGCTTGGGTTTGAACATGCCTTCCAGAACATCCAGGCGCACGTCAGGCACCTTGGCCACGCCTATGTTGGGCTTGTTGGCGTAGGCTACTACCTCTGCAGACCCTCGGGTTGCCGCGTTAAATATGGTCGTCTTGCCGCACTGAGGCAGGCCTATGATCGCTATTTCCATGAAATATCTTCACCGTGTAGAGTTAGGTTAATCAAGAATCTGATCGGCGATTCCTATGCCGACTTGGAGCCTTTTTCGGTATCGGTATCTTCGTCGTCCAGAACCCTGTATTCACCGTCGATGATTTTGCCACTCCTCCGCTTATTCGACGCAGGGCGTCCCAGGTGTTCCATCAGCACATCTTTTGGCGTAATAGAGAGGAACATTGCCCCCGCCACAAGCGTGACGAGGATATCGTCTATCTGACCCGATACCGGAACAAAATCAGGGACTATATCGAAGGGCAAAAGAATGTAAACTATGGCAGCGGGAATGATCAGTTTGGCTCGAACCGGTACTCGGCGGTCCCGCATCAGCTTCATGATAAGCCGGAACACGCCGGAGCGCATGAGCATCATGATTATTGACGGCCTAAACATTGCTTAAGTCCTCCCTTCAGGACACATTATAACTTTAGCGCACAGGACAGGGAAACGTAAGGCTTGATTCACCTTCTTTACGGGGAAGACGGGCTCTCTCTAGAGGAGGCGTTAGCCGCCCTCAAGGCAGACTCCGGCCCCGACGACCTACAGGGCATCAACATCACCACGCTTGAGGGAGCTAGCGTTGGCTTCGACGAGTTCGCGGCCACGTGCAGCACTGTGCCTTTCCTGGCCGATAAACGTGTAGTGATAGTTCGAGGGCTGCTCTCCAAGTTCGAGGCGCGAGGCTTCGGTGGCGGTCGCAGTCAGGCTCGCTCCAAACAGGGCGAAGGCAAGCTGGGTCTATGGTACGGCATGAAGGAATATCTTCCCACCGTGCCTGACACTTCCGATGTCATATTTGTCGATGGTCGGGTGACCGCTCGAAACCCTCTCCTGTCGCTCATAAAGCCTTACGCCAAGGTCCAGACCTTCCAGCTGCCCCCCGTCAGAGACGTTCCCGTTTGGATCAAGGGCCATGCGGCAAAACTGGGAGTCTGCATCGAACCCAGAGCCATAGCCACCCTGGCGGAAACCATAGGCTCGGATACGCGCGTCCTGGACTCGGAACTGCGGAAGCTGGCACTGTACCGCACTGGCGGAACGATAACGCAGAAAGACGTGAACGAGCTAGTGTCCTATGCCAGAGAGGCCAGCATATTCGCCGCCGTGGACGCCGTCCTCGAAGGACGAGCTGGGCCAGCACTGCGTATGATCCAGCAAATTACCACAGCAGGACAACCAGCGGTGTACGTCATCACGATGGTGGCAAGACAGGTACGCCTGCTGCTGCTGGCCAAGGACCTGAAGGCCCAGCGAGTCTCCCCCCAGGAGATGGGTTCGCGCATGAAGCTGTCAGGCTACCCCCTTACTAAAACCATGGAGCAAGAGGCCCGCTTCACCATGGAACGGCTCAAGCTGATCTATAAGAAGCTGCTAGAGGCAGACCTTGCCATCAAGACCGGCCTCGCCGAAGAACAGATGGCGCTGGACATGCTAATTGTGGAAGTCTCCGTCGCTTCCCATGCCCGTCGCTGATAAGCTACCCCTCCAAAACATGTAACGTTTTAGGCCATATGGCACTGTGTCGCCCAACCATTACATCGAATGCCATATAGCAAAAGCGTTTCGTATAGTGCGCAATTTTTGGCAGGCCGGATATTAATAGGAAGGCGTTCAGTCATCTTTAACTTTAATCTTCCCAAGAGAATACCCAGCTGGCTAGCATCCGCAGGGCTATCTGTGGTCGTGCTGGGGCTGGTGGCCTGCGGAACGGCGGCGGAGCCAGCAAGCCCCGGCCCAACGTCATCGCCTGCCGCGGAACCGGCAACTTCGGAACCGACGACGGTGCCGCTGCCGACTGCCTCACCGACGCCAACTCCAACTGCGACCCAGCTGCTAGGCTTGGCCCTCCTGCCAACCGGCGTTCCCCGAGCGCAGCCCGCACCAACAGTCGCACGAAATACGACACCTCGGCCAACTGCCACGCCCAACGCCGCGCGGCTAGATGCCGAACGTCTGTCCACAGAAGCCATGGAGTACCTCACCAACTTTATCGACGAATACAGCACCAGGGCCAGCGGCTCTCCTGAGGAGCTGGTCGCGGCCGAGTTTCTAAAGGATGAGATGGCAGCGATGGGTTATAAGGCCGTGTTACAGGACTTTACGATTGAGCTATTATCCAGGGAATTTCCGTTCCTTACGGTGCCAGAATCAGACACGACTCCTGAAGAGCTAGAGATTAGAACGCAGCCCATGTCCAACAGCGGCTTAGGTGACGTGACCGCGCCTCTTGTCTTCGTGCAAATGGCTTTCGAGGAGGATATTGAAGGTGTAGACCTCACAGGTTCGATTGCCTTGATTGAGCGAGGCTTGATTACCTTTCAGGAGAAGGTAAGTCGAGTTTCGGAGGCGGGCGCAGTGGGCGCTATCGTCTTCAATAACACTCCAGGAGGGTTTGCCGGTGCACTAAGTGAACTCAGTGCTATTCCAGCGATCTCCATCACTCAAGAGGACGGTCTCGACCTGCTGGCAAGGCTCGATTCAAGAGAAGAGGTTCCTGCCAACATAAGAGTCCAGCACGATAGCATGCCCAGCCAGAACGTCGTAGCGGAGAAGGCAGGCACGGCAGGCAAAGGCGTTGTGATCCTCGGCGCCCACTACGACACCGTGGAGGACACCCAGGCGGCCAACGACAACAGCACCGGCGTGACTTCTCTAATACTAATGGCGAAGGAGCTTCAGGACACAGAGTTTCCGTATACCCTGAGGTTCGTGTTTTTCGGAGTCGAGGAAATTGGACTCTTCGGCAGTCGACACTATGTCAGCAGCCTTTCGGAGGCAGAGCGCTCAGACATCATCGCCATGCTGAATTTCGACTCACTGGGTGCTGGTGAGGCGTCCGTGCTAGGGGGCACCGAACTGGTTAGCATGGCCACAAAGTACTCCAGCGACAACGGGCTATTCATATCAATCAGTCCCGGACTTACCGGAGGCAGCAGCGATCACACACCATTCGTGGCCGTAGACATACCAGCCATTTTCTTCTTTGGAGACGATTTCTCTCGCATAAATTCCCCCAGGGACACTCTGGCATTCGTCGATCCGGATATCATGGGCAGGCAGATGGTTTTGGGCATGGGGCTTTTGGACCTACTGGCAGAGGCGGAAGAATAGAGGCGAGTACTGGTGTCGATTATGGTCGAAGATGTTACCCTGCTTAAGAGACTATCACGCCCGAAACGGCTGCCTTGTTAGCCGGTTCCTTCATGAAACTTTGAATAGCTTTTCGGCGTGGGAGCGGCTTGTTAACTTGTCGATAAGTAGCATATAATTAGTGATAGCGGCCTGCAAACTGCAACGGAAGACCAATCTCGTTCGACTCTGTGGCATGCCGTGCAAACTAGTTTATGTATAGATAGATATGTATAAAAAAGACTTATGACGACTAGTAAAAGAGACTACTACGACATACTCAGCGTCGCCAAAGGTGCCTCTGACGAGGACATCAAGAAGGCTTTTCGCAAGCTGGCCATGGAGTTCCACCCTGACCGCAACAGGCGCGAGGGTGCGGAAGCTAAGTTCAAGGAAATAAACGAGGCCTACCAGGTCCTTTCCGACACAGAAAAACGTGGTGCCTACGACCGATTCGGCCACGCCGGTGTCACAGGAAACGGCAACGGGAAAGGCTTCGAAGGCTACGAGAACTTCGGCGGCTTCGGAGACATTTTTGAAGCGTTCTTTGGTGGATTTGGTGGCAACACCCGGTCACGGTCAAACGCCGCCCGACGCGGGTCCGACCTGCAGTACTCTATGTCCCTCGATTTCGAGCAGGCTGTCTTTGGCGTCGACCACGATGTCGAATTGCAGCGCACAGAGACGTGCAGCAGCTGCCACGGCACCAAAAGCAAGGACGGAGCCACACCAGCAAACTGCTCAAATTGCGAGGGTCTTGGCGAGGTCCGCAGGGCCCACCAGAGCGTCTTCGGTCAGTTTGTTCAGGTGGTGCCTTGCAACGTGTGCAGTGGCAAGGGTGCCATCATTACCGATCCCTGCACTCAGTGCCGAGGCTCGGGACGTGAGCAGCGAGTCCGCAAGCTGGAAGTATCCATCCCAGGCGGCATCGAAGAGGGCACTCAGGTGCGACTACGAGGCGAAGGCGAACAGGGCCTCAACGGTGGTCCTCCTGGCGACCTCTACGTCGTTGTCCGAATCAAGCCACACAAGATTTTCCGGCGGGAAGGCAACGACATCGTTTACACACTGCCTCTGAACATCTCGCAGGCAGCGCTGGGCGCCAATGTCATGATACCCACGCTCAAAGGCGAGGCCGAGATGGAGATCCCAGGCGGGACTCAGTCCGGGCAGTCCTTCCGCCTCAAGGGCAAGGGTGTGCCATACCTTCGCAGCAAGCGCAGGGGCGACCAGATAGTAAACGTCTTCGTCAATACGCCAATGCAATTGACGAAAGAGCAGCAGGACCTGTTCCAGCAGTTGGCAGAGAGCTTCGGCGACGGGACCAAGGCTGACCATCCGCCAGATAAGGGCATATTCACCAAGATAAAAGACACCTTCGTGAACGAATAGCAGATAGCCCAGTTCAAGAGGCCATATAAGTGGTATTCTTTATAGGCGAGCCGACAGACCGGTTCGCCTATATTTTTATGAGGCCAAAAAACATTGAAGTGGTTGCAGCTTAGCGTCAGCACTCCCCCGGAATTTGTTGAGCCCCTGTCCCAGATCTTCTACAGGTACGGCCACGGCGGCGTTGCGGTAGAGCAGCCCGGCGGATACAACCCCGACGAGGGCGAGACTCTGGACCCCACTCAGTGGGTTACGGTGACCACTTATCTGCCGATAAACGACTCTACGAAAGAGCGACGGAACCACATCGATGTGGGCGTGCGCTTAGTGGCTCACGTGTCACCAGTGGAAGGCCTTGAAGAGCGGGAAATCGAAGAAGAGGAATGGCAGGACGCCTGGAAGGAACACTTTGACGTGCTGCACATTACCGACAGGGTAGTGATCGCGCCCTCTTGGAAAGAGTACACCGCGAAGCCCCACGAGGCTGTCATTACGCTAGACCCCGGCATGGCCTTCGGAACGGGACATCACCCCACCACCAGGATGTGCCTGGAGCAGCTAGACAAGCTTGTGAAGCCGGGCATGGACCTCATAGACGTGGGCTGCGGCTCCAGCATTCTATCCATCGCGGCGGCCAAGCTCGGCGCAAGGCACGTCTTTGGCATCGAGATTGACTCGGTTGCCGTCAATGTGGCCAAGCAGAACATTCGCGACAACGACCTGGAGCACACCATACGCCCGGTCCAGGGCAGCCTTCCCCATCCCGACGTAATGGCCGACGCCTATGACATTGCTATCGCCAACATATCTGCCAAGATAGTCATCGAGATCTCCAGCGAGCTAGTCAGAGCCACGAAGCCCGGCGGAAAGATCATCGCCTCAGGCATTCTGGACGAGAATAAGACAGGCCCGATCGACGCCTTAACGGCTGCCGGGGCCACGCTTGAGAGCACCCTGGTCGACGGCGACTGGGTGACCCTCATCTGCACCGTAAGCTAGGCCCGTGCAACGCTTCTTCGTCCCGCCGGAGTGCATCGTCGAAGACAACGTAACGCTTCCTGCGGAGGTCGCAAGTCAGCTGAGTCGGGTGCTCAGGGCACGCCTCGGAGATGAGATCGTTGTGCTCGACAACACGGGTATGGAGTACCTGATCAAGCTTGATGCCGTATACAAGGACTCGGCGTCCGGCACTGTCATCGGCAAGAGCCAGAGCTATGGCGAACCCTACGTCGCTATCACGATCTACCAGGGCATCCTCAAGGCAGATCGCTTCGAGTACGTGCTGCAAAAAGGCTCGGAGTTAGGCATCACGTCTTTCGTTCCGATGAACTGCCACCGCACCATTTCCCAAAACAGCCCTTCTCCCTCCAGATATACACGCTGGCGAAAGATCATCACTGAGGCTGCAGAGCAGTCAGGGCGCGGCCGACTGCCAGTCCTTCACGAGGTCATCGACTTCGACTCAGCCTGCGAAAAGACCACCGGCGTCTCCCTAATACCTTGGGAGGAGGAAAGGGCCATTAGCCTGAAATCGAGCCTCACTGACTGGGCATCAGCCGCCGAAGCTCCCTCATCAATAAATATCATTATTGGTCCAGAGGGTGGTTTCACTGCCGACGAGGTGGAGCTGGCCAAAAAGAACGGCATCACCCCTATTACGCTGGGCCACCGAATCCTCCGCGCCGAAACGGCGGGTCTTGTGACGGCAACAGCGGTGCTTTACGAGCTTGGTGAACTGGGCGGCTAGCTTGTGCATCGCTGGCTCCGGGCCTTAGTGCCGCCTATCAACAACGTTCGCCCGGAGCGCCGATTTCATCGAACATCCTCGCCTCGACAAAGCCTGAACCTGTCGAAGGGCAGCGCCCTCTGTAACGAATTCTCGACTAATCAGGGATTGTTTTGTTCCCTTGGCCAGACCAGGCGCAGGAAACTATGACAGGGTCGTACCCGTTATACGAAAAATATGAAATTTACTCCGGTCGGGGTGCGCGTCCAAGAAGACTGGCAATGGCTTCGTCCAGAGGCACATTCTCGAATAGAACACTGTACATCGCCTGCGTAATAGGCATATCAACGCCAAGCTGCTTGGAAAGCGCCATAGCCGCAGCCGTGGTGTTCACTCCCTCTGCGACATTCACCATTGATTCGCGAATCTCCTGAAGGGACTCTCCCTTCGCAAGTCGCTCGCCAACCGAATGGTTCCGGCTTAAAGTGCTTGAGCATGTGGCCACCAGATCACCCAGGCCAGCCAGACCGGACAGCGTAAGGGGATTTGCACCGGCTGCCGCAGCAAGGCGTCCGATCTCTGCCAGACCTCGTGTCATGAAGACAGCCTTGGCGTTGTCTCCTAGCTCTTTGCCGTCACACACACCCGCTCCCAGCGCGATGATGTTCTTCAGCGCGCCACCGAACTCGACACCAACAATATCGTCGTTGGTATAGACGCGCAGCCTGGGTGGAGAGTTGATTATCTCCTGAGCCTTGACGGCCGCAGCCTGGTTTTGAGACGCAACGACTGTCGAAGAAGGCTTTCCCAGCACGATCTCCCGGGCAAGATTAGGCCCCGACAGCGCGCAGATGTTGTCCCTCATGTCGCTGGGCAGCTCTTCCGTCAGCACCTGGCTCATTCTCAGGCCAGAGTCTATCTCCAGTCCCTTGGTTGCGCTGACCGCCACCGCATCAGGGTTGAATGCCGACGCCACACGACGAACGTTATCTCTGAACGTGCTGGATGGAACGGCGATCAGCACCAGGTCGGATTCAGAGAATGCTTCTTCTGCTGATGAGGTGATCAGAAGATTAGGAGGGAACTTGGTGCCCGGAAGAAAGCGACGGTTTTCGCCATCTCGGTTCAGGAGTTCGGCCTCGTCCGACGTACGCGCCCAGAGCGTCACCGACTGACCGTCTTGGGCAAGGACCGTCGCCAGGGTGGTACCCCAGCTGGTCGTGCCTACTACGCCGACTTTGGCCATCGAAAGCCCTTACGTCTTTCTTTAACCGGGTCATCTGAGGAGGCATCGACTGATTCGCCGATCTTTCGCTCCTCACCCTTGACCAGTCTCTGGATATTGTCCCAGTGCCGACCTATTACTATCGAACCGCCAAAAATGCTGTACCAGATGTATTCGGCCGGAGCTAGATCAAGCACGATGAGAATCGCCAGTGTAACTACTCCGAACAGGGTGCCGAGAATGGAACCCAGAGAAACCCAGCGAGTCGAAGCAATCGTCGCAACGCCAGCAATGGCGGCTACCAGCCCTGCCCAGGGGGACAGAATCATCAGGCCTCCGAGTCCCGGCGCGGTGCCTCTACCGCCTCTGAAGCCCGCGTATGCTGGCCAGTTGTGGCCAATAAGCGCAGCGAGAGCCGCAGCTACCTCAGCAGCAGGGACGTCGAAGAATATACGAGTCAGCGCTACAGCTATAATTGACTTACTCATGTCCAGGAGAAGCGCCAGCGCGGCCGACTTCACGCCTACGGTACGCAGCACATTGGTCATGCCCGTCTTGCCGCTGCCGTAGTCCCGGACGTCAACCCGCTTGACCAGCCAACCTAGAATCAGTCCAAAGGGTATTGCCCCCAGCAGGTAGCCGACGGGGACCATGACCAGAAAGGCCATTACTGTTCTCCCCTGCCCTTGAACCGCATTCTCAGTGGGCTGCCTCTGAACTCGTATGCCCCGCGAATGGTGTTCTCCAGATATCTGGCGTATGAAAAGTGGACCATCTCCGAGCTGTTCACATAGAAAGTGAAGCTGGGAGGACTGGTCTTGTCCATGGTGACGCCGTAAATCTTCAACGACCTGCGACTGCTCAGGGCTGGAGGATGCTCCGCCACAGCATTCATAATCTGACGTCTGAGGTCGTACCTCGGCACACCCTTGCTCCACTCCAGGTAAACGTCCTTGGCAGTATCCAGAAGCTCGTTGATTCCAGTGCCATCTAGTGCGGAGATCAAGCATATGGGCGCGTATGAGGCAAACCTGAAGCGGTCCCGCACGGATTGCACAGCCTCGTCTGCAGTGATACCCATCTCTTTAGCGAGGTCCCACTTATTGACGGCCAGGACAATTCCTTTGAATCCGTCAAGGATGTACTTCGCAATATGGGTGTCCTGGCTAGCTGCTAGCTCAGAGGCGTCCATCAGAAGCACGGCAACGTCTGCCCTGTCGATAGCGCGCATGGATCGCAAGACGCTGTACCGCTCAATGCCGCGATCGACACTACCTCTGCGGCGTATGCCAGCCGTGTCGATCAGCAGAGTAGACCAATCGTTATGGATCACAAGAGAGTCCAGCGTGTCTCTGGTCGTGCCTGGGATATCGCTGACTATAGCGCGACTCTCGCCCGCTATGGCGTTCAGCAACAGGGATTTGCCAACGTTGGGCCTGCCTACGATTGCAAGCTTCAGGTCGGAATCCGGCTCTGGGAACCCCGGGTCGTCTGAAAAATGGCTGATAACCTCCGCCATCACCTCATCTATGCCGTAGTTGTGATACGCACTGATGGGTATAGGGTCACCCATGCCAAGCTCGTAGAACTCGACCGAATCAGCCGCACGTTTGTCGTTGTCCGACTTGTTGGCTGCCAGCACGATGGGCTTGTCCGTGCGTCGCAGGGCATCCGCCACATCTACGTCGCCGGGAGTAACGCCGGTGCTTGCATCTGCCAGCATGATAATGACGTCGGCGTCATCAATTGCCACCTCTATTTGGCCCTTGACCTGCCGCCATATATCCGTCTCTGGGAATATGTCCAGACCACCGGTGTCGACCAGGACAAAGGGATATTCACCCCAGATCGTCTCCACCATAACCCGGTCGCGAGTTGTGCCGGCGATGTCTGACACGATAGCTGTTCGTCTTCCTACCAGCCGGTTGAATAGAGTGGACTTTCCAACATTGGGTCTCCCCACGATGGCCACCAGGGGCTTGATGCTCGATACCATTACTTAACTCTGTTCCTCTTCTTCTTCTTCTCTTCGCTTAATTGGACTTGGTCTATGAAAATAGCTCGGCAAGAATCGCCTTTTGGGCGTGGAGCCGATTTTCGGCCTGGTCAAATACGACGGACCTCTCGTGGTCAATCATCCCGTCGGATATCTCCTGGCCGCGATATGCTGGCATATCATGCATGAATACAAAATCAGACTTGGCGCCCTTCACCAGGCCCTCGTCCACCTTGTAGTCCTTAAATATCGGAAGGCGCTCTGCCTTCTCAGCCTCATGGCCCATGCTCACCCAGGTATCGGTGTAGACCACATCCGCGCCTGCCACCGCCTTACCAGGCTCCTCGAACCATTCGATTTTAGACTCGCTAACAACTGCCCTACGCTTTGCCTCATCAAGCACCGGCGCAGGCATCTGGTAATCCTTGGGAGACGCCAGAACAAAGTCTGTGCCGACAGAGGCGCAGGCTATGGCAAGACTAGATGCAACGTTGTTACCGTCGCCTATAAATGCCAGCCTCAGCCCGTCGAAGCTGCCCTTGTGCTCGTGAATCGTAAGCAGGTCCGCCATGGCCTGACAGGGATGCTCCAGGTCTGACAGCGCGTTCACGACAGGAATAGACGTATATTCGGACAGAATCTCCAGGCTCCTGTGGGAGTACACCCGGGCGATAATGCCATCCACCCAGCGGTCCAGTACCCTCGCTACGTCCTCTTCTGGCTCACGAGTGCCAAGGCCAACGTCGTCTTTGCTTAGATAAACGCACTGGCCACCTAGCTGTCGTATGCCAACTTCGAAGCTAACGCGGGTTCGCAGGGACGGCTTCTCGAATATCAGGGCGAATTGCTTGCCCTCAAGGGGTCGAGCCGTGGCATCAGCCTTCATGGCCTTCGCCTTCAGCACCATCTGAAGCACCTCTTCCGCTGAGAGGTCAGCCACAGACAGGAAATCCTTCCCTTTCATCTGCACTTCCTTGTTTTGTTTTTAGATATTGAGCTGGAACCGACGGAAAAAACCGCAAGCTTCTTGGTTTTGGCTTGATTCCTGCCATGCACGCTTAAAGAATTCTACTAGACCTAATATATCAGATATGGCGGGCCAGAAATATTTTCTGTGAGGCCTTATTTATCGCCCTTTCTTCATGCCAAGGCTTGAGAGGGCCAACCACTTCCATTACTATGCAGGAAACTCTGGCCTTTAATCACCTATTGCACTCTCACTGTTCCCGATCACAATCAACTCTTCTGTTGCAAAAATAGTCCCCCCGGAGCATACAAAAAATGAGAATCGCACTGCTTGGCATGGCCCATGAGACCAACACCTTTTCCAGGGTTCCCGCCACATACCAGGAATTTCAGCAGACCGGGTTTGTGCGTGGCCAGGAACTGGTCGACGAGTATAAGCAATCATTTCACACCAACGCCGGCTTTATGCAGGCCGAGGAAGAGTTCGGCTGTCAGGTCGTACCGCTTCTTTACACGCACGCTGGCCCTATAGGCACGATTACTAAGGACGCCTTCGACCGCATTGTTGGGGAAATGCTCCAGCTTCTACGCGACCAAGGACCCTGGGACGGCGTCTTCTTGTCTCAACACGGTGCCGCCGTCTCAGAAGAGTACCCTGACGCCGATGGGGAGGTCTGCCGCAGGGTGCGAGAGCTGGTCGGCGCTAACGTTCCCATTGGCATGAACCTTGACCTGCACGCCAACGTCTCCCAAATGATGATCGACAACACCACGGTGACGACCTTCTACCGCACCAACCCTCATCTGGACGCCAAGGAACGCGCTCTGCACTGCGCCGAACTAATCGTAAGGACGATCAAAGGCGACATTAGGCCAGTCCAGGCCCTTGAGATGCCTCCGGTAGTCCTCAATATCGTCAAGCAGTTCACAGGGGAGGAGCCTATGCTTGGCGTGATGCGGGATGCCTCCGAAGCCGAAGCAAGACCCGGCATTCTGTCCACCAGCGTTGCGGAGGGCTACCCCTATGCCGACGTGGCAGAGATGGGCATGTCCTTTCTGGCCATTGCCGACGGCGACCTGCAAGCCGCCTCCGACGCCGCCAAGTGGATGGCGCAGCGAGCATGGGAGCGCAGGGCGGACTTCGTCGTGGACACGCCCTTGCCGCAGGAGGCCTTGGAACAGGCAGTGGCCACAGTAGCCAAGCCAGTTGTGCTAATGGACGTCGGCGACAACATCGGCGGTGGCAGCTCTGCGGACTCCACGGTCATTCTTGTCGAGGCGCAGCGCATGGGCATTCGAGGTCTGTTGCAAACGCTGTACGACCCGGAGGCAGTGCAGGCCTGCATAGCAGCAGGCGCAGGGTCCAACATCACGCTAATGGTCGGCGCGAAGACTGACGATATGCACGGCGTCCCTGTAGAAGTCACCGGCACTGTGCGGCTCATCTCAGACGGCAAATTCGAAGACCCAGAGCCCACTCACGGCGGATGGCGCTACTACGACGGCGGTCCCACAGTGGTCTTGGACACCACCGACGGCCACACCCTGGTCTTAAACAGCAAGCGCGTCGGCAACACGTCGAGACAGCAGATGTACGCGCTGGGCATACGTCCTGAGGAGATGGATCTGATCGTTGCCAAAGGCGTAGTCTCCCCCAGGCCTGCCTACGAGCCCATCGCCTCCAGGATTATCCTGGTGAACTCGCCCGGCGTAACCACATCCGACCTTTCGACGTTCCAGTACTTTAGGAGACGGGTGCCGCTTTATCCCTTTGAAGCGGAAACCAGGTATTCCTAAAATCCAGCGGAAGCATATAAATAAGCCCAAAGCCACCCCATTTCCTCATGGGCTATAATGCTTATCAGATCCATAGGGATTAGCTTACGTTTAAAGGAGTATTCGAGTGCACAAATTTAACTTAGGCGGCCAAATTCTTGGGGGCATAATACTCTTCGTTATAGGCCTGCTCTTGCTGACTGGCATCCTACAGGCTGTCATCAGCTTCGTTATCACCCTGTTAGGATGGTTATTCATCATCGCTGGAATTGTCATAGGCGTGATGGGAATAATTAAGTACTTCAAAAGCAGCGATTAGTTTTTCCAATCGCATTTTGTTTCAGAACGGGTATCGCCACAGCACGCATATGACAGAGAGAGGTGGACATGGGACTACTTTCTAGAATGTCAGTAGTAGTTAAAGCCAAAATGAACAAGATCGTAGACGATGCAGAGAACCCCAACGAGACTCTGGACTACGCCTATGAGAAACAACTGGAATCCTTAAAGAAGGTCCGCGAGAACATCACGAAGATGGTTACCGCCAAGCGCATGTTGATGAGCCAGGCGGACAAGGCCAAGAAAGACATCGTCGCCATTGATGCTAGGGCACGAAAAGCCATGGAGCTTGGCCGAGAGGACCTCGCCCGAATGGCGCTCCAGCACAAGCAGACTTCTCTCCTCCAGCTAGAGGGCCTGGACTCACAGATCTACGACATGGAACTGGAACAGGAAAAGCTGACCCAAATGCAGCAAAGATTGCAGGCCAAGGTCAGCACCTTCAAGACCAAGAAAGAGGTCATCAAGGCCCAGTACAGCGCGGCACAGGCACAGGTCCGTATAGGCTCAGCCCTCTCCGGACTATCAGAGGAGATGGGTGACATTTCCCTGGCCATTGAGCGCGCCGAGGGCAAGACCGAGAAGCTCAAGGCGAAAGCCGGTGCCATCGATGAGCTGGCAGAGGCTGGCGTGCTGGACGACTTCTCAGACCGCAGCGACCCCATTGGCCGCGAACTGGCCCAGCTAACGGCTGCGGCTAATGTTGAAGATGAGCTGGCAGCGTTACGCTCCAGCCTGCCCACAACCGAAAAGAAGGCCCTAGGAGACGGTGAATAGTAATGATCGTGCGAATTATGACAGAAGGGCAATACGACCTGCCTGGCGCCTTCATCGATGAGCTAAACCACATCGACAATGACCTGGTGGAAGTAGTGGCAGATGAGAACGAAGCAGAGTTCGCCACCCTGCTCAAGAAGATGCTCGACCTGGTGCGCGAAAATAGCACACCGGTCCCAATTGACGAGTTGGTGGAGTCTGACCTGGTATTACCAGAGCCGGACATTACCCTGCTTGAGGCCGAAGAGGTATTTGTGGGCGAGGGCCTCGTTCCGGGATAATCAGCGGCTGCGCTTCATAAACAACGCAAACAAACGGGGTCTCGCGAAGGCGGGTCCCCGTTTTTCTTTCTTCTGCCAATACACAAGCGACACTCTGCCGATTCCTCACGAAAACTGTTATTATTTGCGTACCTTAACTTAGTCAATTAGGGGTTGAGACCATGAAATACCGTCGCCTTGGCAGCACCGGTCTTGAGATATCGGAGATCGTATTTGGAGCAGGCGCAGTGGGCGGTGCCGTCTTCCGAGGCGAGCGGCACGCCAGGCTCGAGGTCGTACGAAAGGCCCTGGAGCATGGCATTAACTGGATAGACACCGCAGCCAGCTACGGCGACGGACAGTCAGAGGAGAACCTGGGCTGGATTCTCCGGCAACTGGGAGCGAAACCGCATTTATCCACCAAGGTCAGCATACGCGAGGACCATCTCAACGACATCCCAGGGGAGGTTGAACGGTCCATGGAGGCCAGCCTTCGTAGGTTACAAAGGGATTACGTCGACCTGATACAACTCCATACCCCCGTCACCAGCGCCAGAGGTCAATTCAGAGGCTCGATATCCCTGAACGACGTCATGGGAAGCAACGGGGTGCTAGAGGGCTTTGAACGCCTTCGCAACCGCGGCCTGGTGCGCTTCTTCGGCTTCACTGGATTTGGGGACACAGCCTGCCTGCACCACATGATTGATAGCGGCCGTATTCACACAGTCCAGGCCTATTACAACATGTTGAATCCCAGCGCCGGTCGGCCAGTGCCTGCCGGATTTAAGGCTCACGACTACGGGACACTGATTGATCTCGCGGCATCGAAAAACGTTGGTATCTTGAATATTCGCATTTTGGCTGCAGGCGCTATAGTAGGGCAGCAGCCCCCAGGCGCAGGTGAGGGACTGTCGCCTGGCTCTAGCGCAGCCGATGACATGAAGCGAGGCGAACAGCTAAGAAAAGTCCTCACTGATATGCATATCAGTGGCACCAACGCACAGACAGCGATTCGATATGGGCTGGCTCACCCAGGCGTATCCGGGGTGCTGGTGGGTTTCGCCAAACATGAGCACGTCGATGAGGCTGTGGCCGCCGTGGACATGGGTCCGCTGCCAGACGCCCTGGATATGGCCCTGGACGACCTTTACGCCTCGAACTTCCATCTGCCAGAGGAGGCCGCCCAATAGACGCCGGTAACTGGAAAACCATCGGCCACGAGAAGGCCATAGACCTCCTGACCAGGGCATCACTTGGAGGGCAGGTGTCCCACGCCTACCTATTCAGTGGTCCTCGGCAGATAGGCAAGATGGCACTGGCTATGGATTTGGCACGCCTGCTGAACTGCGTTGACGACGAGCCTCCTTGTGGTCAGTGCGGCCCATGCCACCGCGTAAACGAGTCACTGCATACCGACGTGAGAATCCTGGAAGTCGGCGGAACGGGACGCGAGGGGCGAAGCCGGACCGCAATCAGCATTGACCAGATTCGCGAAGTGCAGAAAGAGGCCAGCCTTAAGCCCTATGAGGGGAATTACAGGGTATTCATAATCGATGGCGCTGAGCAGCTTACCGAAGAAGCCGCCAACGCCTTGCTCAAGATCCTGGAAGAGCCGCCTGAAGAGGTCGTATTCATCCTGCTAACCTCCGACTCCGGCGCACTTATTCCCACGATCATTTCCCGGTGCCAACGAGTGGAGCTTCGTCCCGTATCCCTAACTCTGATCGCCGATGAGCTTGTGAGGCGTTTCGACCCCAACCGTGAAGCCGCTGAAGAGGTCGCGCGAATGTCCGGAGGGAAGCCAGGCTGGGCGATAGAGGCCTTTGAAGACCCGGAAATACTTGAACGCCGCGCATCGCAGCTAGATACCGTTGAGGTGACACTTCGGCAAAGCCTCGAAGGTCGTTTTGGCTATGCCGAGAGACTGAGCACGTCGTTTGCACGAAACAGGGACGCAGTAATGGCCGAGCTAGGCCTCATGGTAGAGTGGTGGCGCGACGTACTGGTGGTCAGCCAGGGCAAGACCGACCTTGTGACCAACCTTTCGCGCCTGGACACGCTGAAGAATGTGGCAAGTGGCCTATCAACAGAGTCCGCCGCTTCCGCGATCAAAACGATACAGGCGACGATGAGCCACCTTGAGCGCAACGCCAATCCCAGGCTGGCCTTGGATAATCTAATGCTCGAATTGCCAAGCATAAACTAGGAGACCCACAAGAAAATATGTCTATGTCCTCATCGATATCCAACATGGTCGGCGTGAGATTTCGCCCGTCCGACAAGATGCAGTATTTCGACAGCTCTGGAATCGAACTGGAAGCCGGTGACAGGGTGCTGGTTCAAACGCCCGAAGGGGTACGAGAGGGAGTGATAGCCATTGCTCCAGGTCATGTGGTTTTCTCCGACTTGAGAGGGCCTATGGACGCCGTCATTCAGAGAGCGGACGACTAAAGCTTCTCTAATTACTTGTAGAAATAATAAGGGGCGAACCACATGCTGGTTCGCCCCTTTGTTTTGACTGCTGACTAACCAATATTAGTCTTACTTTTTCTTGTCATTTCCAGTGCCATTCTTACCGCTAGGGAAAGCATCATTGGCCTCTGGCTTTGCGTCGGACCCATTGTCGCCCAGATCGCTAACGCATGCAATGGATGCCACTGCGTCGCCAGGCTGAGGCTTGAAGATCGTAACGCCCTGGGTAGATCGGCCCATGCTGGAGATTTCTGATAGGCTGGTCCGCAACACCTGCGCCTGCTCCGAAACGACGTAAACCTCTTTGCTCTCGTCTACGATCTCAGCGGCTGCCACAGGTCCAGTCTTAGGGCGAATGTTGAAAGTCTTGATGCCCTTGCCGCCACGACCCTGCCGTCGATACTCATCGGTACGCGTCAGCTTTCCAAATCCTAGACGGCTAATTACCAGCAGCCGACTTTCGCTGTCGGGCTTGATAATGCTCATTGCCACCAACCGGTCCTTGGCATTAAGCACCATGCCCTTGAGGCCGCCAGCCGCTCGCTGCCGGGGTGTGACGTCCGACACCGGGTATCTGATGGACATACCCTGCTCGGAGACCATGATGACGTCGTCCTCTTCCTTGGCAAATCGAACGCTCACCAGCTCGTCGTCAGAGCGAAGGTTCATGGTTATGATGCCCGATGGCCTGATGTTGGACATGTCTCGCAGGGCAATTCGCTTGACGCTGCCCTTCTTGGTGCCCAGTACGAAGAATGTATCTTCCTCTTCCAGGTCCTTAACGCCCACCAACGCGCTCACCTGCTCGTTGTCAGACAGTTGAATGACATTTACCAGAGGCACACCTCGCGTATTGCGAGAGGTGTCAGGCCTTAGCTCGTAGGCCGTCAGCTTCAGCACCCTGCCACGGTTGGTAAAGAACAGTAAAGTTTCGTGAGTATCCACGACCAGAATATGGTGGACCGGATCGTCGTCGCGAGTGTTCATGCTGACGACGCCGCGCCCGCCTCGGTGCTGGCTGCGGTACGTGTCTGCGGAGATGCGTTTCACGTAGCCGCCCTTGCTAAGGGTAACCACGATCTGCTCATGGGCCTCCAGCTCTTCGCGGCTGATGTCGTGATCATCCAGGCTAATATCAGTCCGCCGCTTACTACCGTACTTTTTCTTAATTTCCTGAGTTTCTTCTTTGACCACCCCCATGACTTTCACATCATCGGTCAGAAGCTCTTCCAGGCCCTGGATGGTCACCTGCAATTCCTGATATTCGGTCTCCAGCCTCTCCCGCTCAAGCGAGGATATGCGGCGCAACTGCATGTCCAATATGGCTTGGGCCTGAGGCTGGTCCAGAGTAAACTCAGTCATGAGGCCATTACGAGCAGCCTCAGTATCCGCCGAAGCACGAATCAGAGCTATGATGGCGTCCAGGTTATTGACGGCGATGCGCAGTCCAGCAAGGATGTGTGCTCGCTCCCTGGCTCTTGCCAGCTCATACTCTGCCCTACGCCTAACGACGATGCGGCGGAAATCCACAAACTCCTGAAGAGCGTGCTTGAGGGTAATTATGCGAGGCATCCCCCCTACCAGCGCCAACATATTTGCGGAGAAGCTGCTCTGCATGGGAGTTAGCTTGTAGAGGTTGTTCAGGATGACCATGGGCTGCGTGCCACTGCGAAGCTCGATAACCACGCGCATGCCGTCCCGGTCCGACTCGTCGCGAATCTCGGATATGCCTTCAAGTCGCTTGTCCTTGGCCAGCGTGGCGATCTTCTCCACCATGGTCGCCTTGTTGACCTGATAGGGAAGCTCCGTGACGATGATGTGCATACGGTTGCCGCGTTCCATAGGCTCGATTTCAGCCTTAGCACGCACGATGATCTGGCCGCGACCCGTCATATAGGCGTTTCGTATGCCCTCGCGCCCCATAATCGTAGCGCCAGTTGGAAAGTCGGGCCCCTTCACTATCTTCATCAGGTCTTCGACAGATGTGTCTGGGCTATCAACCAGTTGAATGACCGCATCACAGATCTCAGTGGGATTGTGCGGTGGTATGTTGGTGGCCATGCCCACGGCGATGCCGGATGCACCGTTGATCAGCAGGTTGGGCAGTCTGGCCGGCAGTACGGTTGGCTCTCGCAGGGAGGCATCGAAATTCTCGGCGAAGTCCACCGTGTCCTGCTCGATGTTGACCAGCATCTCCTCGGCTACTGCGGCGAGACGGGCCTCGGTGTAGCGCATGGCCGCGGGAGGGTCATTGTCCACGCTACCGAAGTTGCCCTGCCCGTCCACCAGCGGCTGCCGCATGCTGAAGTCCTGCGCCATTCGTACCATGGCGTCGTAGACAGAGCCGTCGCCGTGAGGGTGATACTTTCCGAGTACCTCGCCTACCAGTCGCGCACTCTTCTTGTAGGCAGTGTTGGGACGCATGCCCAGACCGTCCATGGCGTACAGTATTCGCCTCTGCACAGGCTTAAGGCCGTCCCGAACGTCTGGTAGCGCCCTCGAGACTATCACGCTCATCGCATAGTCGAGATACGACGTGCGCATCTCTTCTTCGATATTAGTGGGCTTGATAAATCCGAATTCTGTCTTTGTGGTCACCATATACAAATCTCCCGGGAAAACTCGTGGTGTATTAGGGCAAAACCATATTTACGGGGGGAAATTAGCTAACATTAATGGGGAGCGAAATGCTCCCCCTCGGGATTTTCTGAGGTGGTTACGTCGTGGGTATCGAGGATGGGCTTTTTAACTGAAGTTTTCAGCATCCGTTTCAATGAATCCGAACTTTTTAGGAACATTCGTCCTACGCTTAAATCCTAGCAGATTAGGCCATTATTTGCCAGGCGAAGAATACCCTATTTACTCCGCTTTAGTGGCGTGCAGACGCTCTGCAGTTCTCTCGACCAGCGACTGCATCAGCCTGTCGAAATGCGGGGGTATTTCCAGCCTAAGCTCGGGTCGAAACTGCACTCCGATTACCCATCGGTGGCGGGGGCTTTCCAGCGCCTCGATGACGCCATCGTCTCTGCCATACGCCGAAGCCAATAACAGGCCGGATTTCTGGGCTTCTCTCGCGCCATACCGGTGCCGGCTGTTCACCCGCACGAAGCCTCCTGAGCCCACAACGGCGGCGAGCTTGCTGCCTGGCGACATGTAGAGGTGATGATATTTCGAACGCTCTTCACCATCTTCGTCGTCCGCATGGTGTTCTTCGACCACCTCGGCGACGGAACCGCCTTGGGCGACATTAAGTACCTGAAAGCCTCGTCCAATGGCGTAAACGGGCATATCGACGTCCAGAGCGGCACGCATTAGGCCTACTTCCGCGGCCAAAACCGACGACTCTGTCAGGTCTTCAGGCGTCACTTCCTGGCTATGGGGATAAAACAGAGCTCCTGCTTTTTCCAGGACCTCCGAAATATCGCAATCGAGAGGGGAAATCACCCACGGCTGACCTCCCGCCCTATTCACGGCCTCCAGCGCTAGCTGCGATGGCTCGTCTTCACTTACAACACCGATTACTGGACCTGTCATTCCGCAGCCTCGCATTTATGAAAATTATGAAAATTGGGTTTCCTGCGCTCCCTGAAGGCCAGTAGAGCCTCCTGGTGCGCCTCGGTGCCTTGCGACTCCCGAAAGGTGTCACGCTCGTGCCTGACCACCAGCGAAAGGTCTCGCTCCATGTAGTTCTCGTGCATCAAGCTCTTTATCTTACGAAGCTGCCAGTCCGGGTTCTCGGCAATCTGCTGCGCCAACTCGACGGCCTTTGCTAGCATTTCCTTGGGCGGATAAACGTAGTTAACCAGACCTGCAGCCAACGCCTCCTGCGCCTCTATGAAGCGGGCGGTGAGCATGAACTCCATCGCCTTACCCATGCCGATCAGCTGGGGCAGGTAGTGGGTGCTGCCGTACTCCGGAGTGAGGCCTATGGCCGCGAACCTGAAGGAGAATCGCGCTTCTGAAGATGCCACCCGCATGTCGCAGGGCAGCGTGAAGGTCACGCCCAGTCCAACGGCGACGCCATTTATCGCGCAAACGATGGGTTTGGAGTCCAGCACCAGTTCAAGCCATTCGACGTCAGCGGGCAACAAGGGCACCTCGTTTAGCCCATTGTGGACAGCCGCCTCAAATTTCGCGATGTCTGCACCAGAGCAGAAACCACGTCCGGCACCGGTGATAACGATAGCTCCAACCGACTCGTCATCGTTCCATTCGCGGACCTGATCGATCTTTTCCCTCTGCATTTCATTGGACATTGGGTTCAGTCGGTCCGGCTGATTTAGGGTGATAATGCCGACCCTACCACGGACCTCAGTCAGTATGTTTTCATGCGTCATGGGCAGAACTTTCTTGCATTCAATTCTGGGAGTCCTCAGACCCATCAATGCCGGTGTAAGCCTGCTCATGATATCACATACGCCCATGCCGCGGGCCCTTGCGTTGTCCAAGATTCTCCCGACGTGTAGCATAGGGCGAACCATCTTTCGAAGAGGCCATTTATGAAGATCACGAACGTCCAGGCAGTCTACCCAAAGTACAAACACGTCGTTCCGTCGTGGCGAACGCAGTTTTGGCAAATCGTCGTGCGCGTGGAGACAGACGCGGACGTGACCGGTCTGGGCTATGGCGGCGGTGGCATGGCGGGTGTCGAAATCATCAACGGCCACTTCAGAGAGCTGCTTATTGGACAAGATGTCAACGGGGTTGACGATGTGACGGCCATCTGGGACCAACTTTACGACGCATCCATGCCATATGGCCGAAAAGGGCTGGCTATCATGGCTCTCAGCGGAATCGATTTAGCCCTTTACGACCTGCTGGGCAAGGCAGAGAGTAAGCCTGTTTACGAGGTCCTTGGCGGCGCCCGACGAGAGCGTCACAGGGCCTACGCAACGGGCCAGGATAGCCAACTTTATGCCGATTTGGGCTATACGGGCCACAAATTTGGCCACCGCTGGACGGGGAAGGAGTCGGACTACGACTCTGCGGACGCCCATGCCACAAAGGCGCGAGAGCTCTTCGGCCCGGACGCCATGATTGCAGTCGACGTGTACATGTCGTGGGACGCTAACGTTACTATGGAGATGCACAAACGACTGGCGAGACACAACCTGTACTGGTACGAAGATGTGTTAACGCCCGACAACCTCGAAGGCCAGGCGGCACTACGCGGCCAGGTAAACGATACATTGATTGCGGGCGGCGAGCACGAATTCACTCACGTCGGTTTTGGCGACATCGCCAAGGCGGGTGCGCTGGACCTGTGGCAGCCGGACATCACATGGTGCGGCGGCATCACTGCAGGGCTGCGAATCGTGGAGATGGCCAACAAGCTGGGAATCCCTGTGTCACCACATAGAGGCGGTGAGGTGTGGGGTCTTCACCTGCTGACCGCCACAGACTGCGCCGACCTGGCCGAGTTCCATTCGGACCACATTCGGGAGGAGCGCGACATCCTCTGGCTTAACGAGCCTGCGCCTGTGGACGGCTTCATCTCGCCAACCGATGCACCCGGCTTCGGCGTGGAATTGAATGAGGCCATGCTGTAAGCCAGTCTATTTCCATATAAATAATCCTGACAGTGCTAACGCGAAATCGCAGACTTGCACATGTTCACTTTTTCGCGCGATCCAAACCTGCTCGCCACCATACCGAAAAGGCCCGCGTTGGAAGTCGCCGTACAGGGCTTTTACATCGAATCCGCATAATCTCAGCAGGTACTACATCTCGTAACGATAGGCGTGGCGGTAGACCAGCGGCGTGTACCTTCGCGACAACACGACCCCTTCGCCGTCGATCTCCTCGAAAATGCGGTCTTCTGAATGAACCTGAGTCTCAGGGTCGTAGCTAATAGAATTCCATACGACGACACTATTGCCATTGTCCGGCCGAATAACGTCCGCCATCTTTTGCAGAGGTGGCTCAGGATAAGTCTGTTCCCTAACAATGGTTACCAGTTGAGGGTCACTATTGTTGATAATCAAATAAACCCCATCAAAAAGGTGCTCCCGAACTCTATGCAACGCCTGCATCTGATCTTCTGGCGTCACTAGATGTGTGAACGCTCGATATGGAATCGTGACGAGATTGAACTGCCGGTGCAATGCGAAGGAACGCATATCACCCTGTGCCAGTTCGATGTGATTTCGAGTAGACTGACTTAGACTGGCTACTTTTGCACTAACCAGTTCTAACGAACACTGATACCGATTGCCCAAGCTCCAGAACTGGAGAGCCAGCCTTCACCACCTCGTCCACGTAGAGCAATACGTCTCCGGCAAGGCCTGGGGCGAACTGGTCGTAAAGGTCGGCGTCTACGCCATACCATTCCGGCCTCTGGCTAACCTTCATTTAGTGCCCACTTGTTGAAAGACGCGTCTGGCTTCACTCTTCGCCGTCGCCTCCTGCGGGCACTTCGCCTTCGTCCTTCATCAGCTCTCGCATGAGGCAGGTGGCGAAAGAGCCCTTGGGCAGCGTAAAGGAGACTATGTAGCCGTCTTCAGTCGGCGACAGACCTACGTCGTCTAGCTTTACGCGGCTGGCCCGCCTGGCTCCATGCGCCGCACGAAAGTCTTGCCACTCCAAATCCAGTTCAGAGAGAACACCAGCCTCGATCTCGCCTGCATCGCCCGCGCTCGGCTTAACCTTCTTGCCGAACATAGGCAGCACAGCGCTGATCTCCAAGGCCTGGGCGCGTACAGACTCCGCATCGGAGTCATCGACTATGAACATGCCGCCAGTCTCATGCTTCTGCGCCATGTCCCCAGAGATTATGCTCTCGTAGGAGCCGCCTTCCATGCGCAGCTTGAGCAGCGTGTTAAAGATATGCGACTGCAAAGCAGACTGGTAGAACTTATACATTCGGCGTCCACCAGGCACCTTCTCGCCGCGTATTATGCGCACGGCGTCCAAGGCGTTGGTGTTGAAGTGGCCGAACCTCTGCGGTCCGAAGTAGTTCGGAAGGCCAACCGCTTGCAGATGCTCAATAACAGCCTCTACTTTGGGTTGCCAATCTTCGACAGGATCACGCACTCGAAGCTCAAAGGTGTTACCGCGCAGATGCCCCAGACCCAGCTTGTTGCGGTGCCGAGAGGTCTCCAGTACCTGCACGCCGTCCATGTCGGCCAGCGTCTCCAGTTGGGAGGCATACTCCTCGTGGACGCTTAGCCACTGGCGCGTGACGGCGTACTTGTCTTTCTGGCCAGCGAATCCAACGTCGCGCTCGGGAACGCCTTGCCGTTGGAGGTGCCTCACCAGGTCCATAGTCGCAAGGCCGCGCTTCTCGACGTGGACGTAGACGTGGTCTCCTGCACCAGACGGCAGATAGCTAGGGATTTCCGCGACTACGAAGTCCTCCATTTCGGAGCGAATTCGGCCGCCAGTGCCTGGCAGGTGGGCGGTTGCGGCGGGCAAGTCTTGCCAGTCGAACCTGAGCTTCGTGGAATCATTGTCTGTGGTCGGTGTAGAGTCGGTTGTCACCAGTGCCTCTTCAGGGGGCGATTTTGGCTATGGCGACACCTACTTTACCATATAGGTCCACACGTTGTGGTACATGTCCGGCTCGCCGATGGGAAGGGCTTTGAACGTCTTCGTCACGCTGACCCGCTGCCACATCTCGGAGAACTCCAGGTCATCCTGCTTCTCTCTGAAGCCGCGTTCCATGTACACGTCTTGCCGAAGCATGAATATGACCTTACCGCCAGGCCTGGTCACCCGCACGAACTCCTCTAGAGCCTCTGCATTTGCGTGTCCCACGGTCAATACACCGACGCAGATGGTCGCGTCGAAGTTATTGGTCGGGTAGTCCAGTGGCTCGCCCATAACCATCTGGTGCAGCTTGCCATAGACGTTCTTGCGGCGGGCCTCATCCAGCATCGCAGGCGACATATCCATGCCCTCAATGTCATGGTAGCCCAGCCTGTAAAGCTCCTGGCCAACCAGACCTGTGCCAGCGCCTGCATCCAAGACCTTGCCTGTCTTTGGAACGTATCGCTCAAACTGCTGCGTTGTTACTCGCGGACCTATATATCCATATTTCGCAACGATGTCGCGATCATAATCGCTCGCCCACTCTTCGTAGCGCTGCGTAAGGTCCGAATTGTTCTCGGAATCGTATACCCAGCGTAACTTATTGGAGTGCTCAGTCATGTTCTGTAACATAAGTTCATCCAGGTCCAGCTACTCCAGTACTACCACAGTATTCGCTCTGATCCATTCCCAGTCAATATCGTAGCCAATTCCGGGCAGCGTGGGTGCCTCGATTACTCCTTTTACATTTCGTGCAAAGTCATCTATGAATCCAAACTGGTGGGCCGCCATGGGCATCCAGTGCTCGAAATAGTCACAGTTGGCGACCGAAAAGATGACGTGCAGATTGGCGGCGTTCAAGTAAGAGTTACCAGCTGTGCCTATCTCGCAGTTCATGCCGAACCCCTCGGCCAACGAGCATAGCTTCTTAAGACCGGTAATGCCTAACTTTCGCGCGGTGCCACGGATCAGCCTGGAGGCCTGTAGCCTGACCATGTGCGCGCCGTTATAGAACTGATTGGGCGCGGCATCACTCATGCACAGCGGCGTGTCCAAGCGGCTGCTTAGCTCACCGATGGCGTCGTAGTCGTGCCATGGAACAGGGTCCTCGTACCAGAAGAAGCCGTTGTCATCCAGGGCTCTTCCTACCTCCAACGCCTTCCGAAAGTCGTAGCCGTTGTTAGGATCCAGCATCAGCGTCATTTCGTCGCCAACGGTATCGCGGACACCAGCGACCATCTCCTGCACATCCCTAGCGCTCATCACGCCGGGATGTATCTTGTAGGCCCGAAACCCCTGCGCGGCTATATCTTCAGCCTCTCGCAGGTAGCCTTCCGGTGATTCATGACGCGGCGGGTATGTGGCGTAGGTATCGATCTCCGTGCGCTGTGCCCCCAAAAGCTTGTAGATAGGCACGCCGGCCTGCTTGCCTGAGATGTCCCACATCGCTACGTCCATCGCGGCGTAGGCCGACATCGACAGTCCGCGACGTCGGTCCAATATGCCCAGCATGCTCCACAGCCACTCGCGGTCAGCGGGATCGCGGCCAACAAGATGCGGCTTCAGTATCTTCAATATGTGATCGAAGTCTTTGCCGCCACCGTGCCGGAACTCGCCAACAAAGCAGTTGCCTTCGATGCCCTCGTCGGTGAAAACCCGAAGCACACCTTGCTCAGTAACGCCTGCAAATCGGCCCATATCGGAGTCCAGGCCAGTGTCGGTTATCTCCCGACTGACAACCTCAATTTTAATATCAGTAATCTTCATATATTTTTTGTGTCTACCGCACACGGCGGGGGATTAGAACTCGCGCCTGCTTACACCTATGGCGTATTTCGTACTGACCACACGTGTCGCCTGTCATTCCGAGTCCGCAGCAGCGGAAGAGTAATCTAAAGCCTTGTGCAGGGCATTGCCAGAATTACTAACCAGATGAGACCAAGGCATTTTTTCATAATTCCCCACTAATGAGGAAATACGTGTCAGACGAGACGCCACTTCCACATCATCGCCTAAATGGCCCACACTGCCAGTGAGATGGACGGGATAAAGTTGCCTGTCCCACCCAAGCGCAGTTAGCAGATATGCTACCATCGTTGACCGTCTTTGCAGGGAACCAAGTACAATCATCACCGTTGCATATCAACTCTAGATCGTCAGAATCTGATCCTTGCAAATTGGTGAAAAATACCAAAACAATGAGACCCAGGAAAATAACGCCAACTATCGCCAACGCGATTCGTAGTTGTAGATTATTACGGGTATCATCACTATCAGAGTTCACGATGCTCCCGCTTCCGCCGCCAACCTAGAACCCCAGAAACGCCTGTTTCTAGAGGTGTCCGCCATTATATGCTATCGAGGTGTGGCCTGTCCTCATCGGTCAGCGGAGCGCTGTTCAGCAGGTCAGGGCGACGCTCTTTGGTGCGGCGCAGGCTCTCCTGACGACGCCAGCGGGCAATCTCTGCGTGGTTGCCAGACAGCAGCACATCCGGAACGCCCCACTCTCGAAACTCGGAGGGCCGGGTGTACTGGGGGTATTGCAATAGGCCTGTGGTAAATGAGTCATCCATGGCAGACTCGATAGAGCCCAGCACACCGGGCACCAGCCTCGTCACGGCGTCTATTAAGGCCATGGCTGCAATTTCGCCACCGCTGAGCACGAAGTCGCCCAGGCTAATCTCGTCAGTGGCCAGGTGCTGGCGTATGCGCTCGTCCACACCCTCGTAGCGACCGCATATCAGCACGAACTCAGACTTCTCTCCCAGCTCTTCGACCACCCGCTGAGTGAGAGGCCTGCCCTGAGGCGTGAGCAGGATAATCGGCGTGTCTTCGTCCAACACGGATTCCACTCTTAGGCTCTCCACCGCTTCAAACACGGGCTCCGGCTTCATCACCATGCCGTAGCCGCCGCCAAAGGGGTAGTCATCCACAGAGCGATGCCTGTCGTGAGTGTAGTCGCGGATGTCGTAGAGATTGATCTCCACAAGGCCTTTTTCCTGTGCGCGGGCAATTATGCTCTCGGAGGTAGGCCCCGAAAACATACCAGGAAACAGCGTGAGAACGTGGAAGCGGATAACAGGCGAATCAGCCACTAGTGCATCCGCCAGCCCTTGAGCATCTGCAGTCCGTGAGGAATAGCCTTCACGGCCACGGCCAGGGTCTCCCGCACAGCCTTCTCGCTGCCCGGCAGGTTTACGATCAAGCAGCCGGAGCGCACGCCCGACATCGAGCGACTGAGCATGGCCAAAGGCGTGTGCTTCAGAGTTTGTATGCGCATGGCCTCAGCGATGCCAGGCACCTCTATGTCCAGGACAACGCGAGTCGCCTCCGGTGTGACATCCCTTGGGCCAAGGCCAGTGCCCCCGGTGGTCAAAACGACGTCCATCGTTCCACCATCACACCAGTCCTTGAGTTTTGCTGAAATAATGTCCTGCTCATCGGGCACAATTTCCCGAGCGACTTCCACAAACCCCTCGAGGGCCATTATTTCGCTTATGGCATCACCGCTGGTGTCTTTTCTTTCACCCTTAGACCCGGTGTCGCTGATTGTAAGAATTCCCAACCTAAATTTGTCATCAGCCATATTTGATCACTACGTCCATAACATAATTTTCATACGTTTAATTTTGCTCCAAAGAGATGCCCAAAATACCCTTGCGGGAATGTCGAATTCTCTGGGAAACTCAGTCTCAATGGTGGGCTGGATTACGCCTTGCACGGAGCGCATTTTACCACGGCTCACTCCTCAAGGCCCAACACCGAGGCAGATCGCAAAAGGCTGAAGGGCCCGGCGGCATAATAGGCTGCAATTTCGGCTCGCTGGTGATTCGCGGTGGATGTACATCACACCCCAGTGCTGGTGGAGGAGGTGCTGTTCGCCCTACAAGTAAGGTCGGGTGAACTGTACGTAGATTGCACCACGGGAGAGGGCGGACACTCGTTGGCCATACTGCAGGAGGTGTCGCCTCCGCCCAGGGTGATAGGTTTCGACCTTGATTCAGATGCCCTGGAGGCAGCTACAGAACGCCTGAAGGACTTCGGGCAGTTCGGAGAACTGGTTCACGGAAACTACGCGTACATGGTCGCCGCCGCCAATGAACGAGGCGAGACACATGCCAGCGGAGTGCTCATGGACCTGGGCCTATCATCGCTGCAGCTCAACGAAGGGCAAAGGGGCTTCAGCTTTCGACACGAAGCGCCGCTGGATATGCGATTCGACGAGAGCCAGACGGTCACTGCAGCGGACGTGATAAATGAGTATTCGGAGCAAGAGCTAGCGAACGCGATATATAAGTACGGTGAGGAGCGAGGCTCCAGGCGCATTGCCAAGGCAATATTACGCGCCCGCCCCCTTCGCACCACGACGCAGTTAGCCGAGATAGTGGCAAGAACGGTGAGACGTCCAAAAGGGCGAATACACCCGGCCACCAAGACGTTTCAGGCCATCCGCATGGTGGTGAACAGCGAGCTTGAAAACGTCGAAGCAGGCCTGGAGCAGGCTATGGAGCTTCTTCGGCCTGGTGGAAGGCTGGTGGTAATAAGCTACCACTCGCTGGAGGACCGGCTAGTGAAGAACACTTTGCGGAGGGAATCCAGAGACTGTATCTGCCCGCCGGAAACACCGCAATGCGTGTGCGGCCACACCGCATCGGTGCGATTGGTGAGCCGAAGGGTCATCAAGCCTAAGGAAGAGGAAATCAAGGCTAATCCTCGTAGTCGTAGCGCTCGCCTACGAGTGGCCGAACGGATTTAGATATTTTAGAACCAAGATGATGGAGCGACCGTGATGATGCAATCTTCCAGAATTATCACTGCCATAGACGTTGGTACCACGAAGATATTTACGCTGATTTCCAGCGTAACCGACGCCGGTAGCATGGAGGCCCTTGGACACGGTGTTGTGCCGTGTACCGGACTGGCCAAGGGCAATATAGAAGATGTTGTTGAGACCCAGCGAGCCATACGCGAATCCCTAGAGATAGCGCAGCGGCAGGCAGGGATCCAGGTAAAATCTGCATACGTCGGAATAACCGGCGGACACATATCTTTCGAGAACCGCAGAGACGCACTGGACTGGGCTGGCTCTCAGGGCGTCATCACAGCCGAAGACATCAGGAAAGTACCGGAGGTGGTGGCCAGCGCCAGCAAGCAAATAGGCCGCAAGGTCCTGCACGCCCTGCCCATCAGCTTCACCCTGGACGGTGAAGAGGGCATCAGAGACCCCATGGGCATGCACTCCAACCGCATGGAAGTAGAGACGCACGTCGTAACAGGCTCGTCCATGGCCGTGGATAGGCTGGTACATGCAGTCGAAAGCGCTGGGATCAAGGTTGACGGCGTAGTTCTAAGCTCCATAGCCAGCAGCGAGTCAGTATTGACTTCCCTGGAAAGGGCCAAGGGCGCAGCCGTAATCGATATCGGTGGCGGCACTACCGACATCATCGTCTACAAGAGCGGAACGATATCCTACTCCGCAGTAATTCCAGTAGGCGGATATCAGTTTACCAACGATATATGCATGACATACAACACGTCCTTCGAGGCAGCTGAAGAGGCCAAGCTGACGCAGTGCAGCACCGAGCCTGACACCGTTCGGCCCTACGAAGAGATCACTCTACCCGTTCTGGGACGAGCAGCCGGCCTCAAGGTTCCTCGCCGCGACGTCTGTCAGTTGACGCGAGAACGAGCCCAGGAACTGATGCAGCTCATCATGATTACGCTGAAGGACGCGGATATAACCGACTACGATAACTTCCAGTTGGTGCTCACTGGTGGCGCATCCACATTGGAAGGGCTGGAAGACATGATCAAACGAACGTTGACAAGCAACGTCAGAACAGCGGCTTCCAGTGGCTTCATGCAGATTCCTGCGGGCCTACAGCAGCCGTCATACGCGACAGGATTCGGGCTGCTTATTTGGGGAGCACAACAGCGCTCCGTATCAGTTTCGCTCAACGGCGCGGCCAGTAGCAACGGCTACTCCAATGGCAGCAAAACCAGGGCCGATACCAGGGAAGCCGTGACCTCAGGCGCGGGTAAATCCAGGTTCTTCAACCCCTTCCGCAGAGGTCGTTAAATTAACTAGGACCTAGCAGAACTAGAAGAGACGAAAATTATCGATATCGAATAAGCAAACTTATTTTTGAAAACCCCAGGCCTCGCTTCACTCGGCGCGGAGCGCGGTCAGGACACACCCTTAATAGACATTTTTTTAGGAGGATCCAATGGCCGTTAGCAACAGGGAACTCGATGGGATGGCACGGATCAAGGTGATCGGTGTGGGTGGCGGTGGTTCCAATGCCGTCTCGCGAATGTTCCGCGAGAGAGTACCGTCTGTGGAATACATGGTGGTGAACACCGACGCACAGGCTCTGGTTAGGTGCGACGTACCTCTCAAGATCAGGGTGGGCGACACGCTCACAGGTGGTCAGGGCGTAGGCGGAAACCCAGAACTGGGCATGAAGTCCGCTGAGGAGAGCCGAGAAGAGCTTTACGAGGCTGTCCGCGACGCCGACATGATATTTGTTGCGGCCGGAATGGGCGGTGGCACGGGAACTGGTGCAGCGCCCGTTGTAGCCCAGATCGCCAAGGAGACCGGAGCCCTCACCGTTGGTGTGGTGACCCGTCCCTTCAGCTTCGAGGGCGTTCGCCGTAGTCGTCAGGCCGAGGAGGGCATCCAGCGCCTCAAGGCCAACGTCGACACCCTACTGGTGATTCCCAACGAACGACTACACATTATCTGCGAAGAAGAGATCACCGCAGAGAACGCATTCAAGATGGCAGACGATGTCCTGCGAATGGGCGTACAGTCCATTGCAGAGCTTGTCACTGTGCCAGGGGAGATCAACCTGGACTTCGCTGACGTCCAGTCCATCATGCGAGATTCGGGCCCTGCCTGGATGTCCATTGGTTGGGGCATTGGCGAGCACCGCTCCCGAGAGGCAGCCCAGCGGGCGATAACCAACCCTCTGCTGGATGTGTCCATCGAAGGTGCCCGAGGTATCCTCTTCAACATAACCGGAGGCAGCGATCTGAAGCTTTCAGAGCTGCACGAAGCCGCCGAGGTCATCCAGCGAGTAGTTGACCCCGACGCCAACATCATCTTCGGCATGGTGACGGACCTCAAGATGGAAAACGAGATCAAGCTGACCATCATCGCCACCGGCTTCCCAACGACGGAGAGCCTCCAGGAACAGGAGGACGGCGTCGCGAATATGCTCAGGGACGCCCTGGCGAATGACAATGGCGAGCTAGACCTGCCACCATTCTTACGCCGCTTTGCGAAGACGGCCCGCAGCTCTGAAAGCTCCCAGCAGTCTTCGCCCAAACATTAGACATACGCTAACTTCTCATTAGCGCCGGATCCCCATTGCGGGGCCGCCTGTAAGGGCGGCCCCGCTTTTTGTCTGACTGCGCGTCCAATATTGACCCCGCAACACGCCCCCCAATATAATTGTGCCCGTAATCGATAGTTGACTCGCCCTTAGAAGGCGATGTCATGAAAGGAATTTAAAACATGCTGGAAGCGTCACTAACGCCTGCCGGTATCATCGGCGAACTAAACAAAAACAACATCACCCACGTGGTATGGCTGCCAGACAGCGAGACCAATTTCCTGTTCGAAGGCATGATGGCCGACGATAGCCTGGAACTAGTGCCCGTGTGCCGCGAGGGCGAGAGCATGGCCGTCGCTGCAGGCATTTGGGTCGGCGGCAAGAGGCCTGTGGTCCTCATTCAGAATACCGGTATGTTCGAGTCCGGCGACTCCATTCGTGGCCTGGGACTCGACATCGATTTCCCCATGGTAATGATGGTCGGCTACAGAGGCTGGACCCGCCACGGCCACACTCCTGACTCAGCCGGACGATTCACCGAGAAGATTCTTGACGCTTGGAACATCGATTACTTCCTGGTGGAGACCGACTCTGACGTAAGTCGCATATCAGATGCCTTCGCATTGGCGGAGAAGACTCAAAAGCCCGTGGCATGCCTTATGGGAGCGGAGTACGTATAACAATGATGAATCAAAAAGACGCACTGACACTTATTGAGAAAATTCGCGGCGACGCCATAGTCGTACCCACCATGACGGGCCGCACGACCTGGACTGAGATCAGCACAGACGACAGCGTCGAGATACCTCTACGAGGCGCCATGGGCAAGGCCGCTTCGGTAGCCCTGGGCGTTGCAATTGCCCAGCCAAATCGCAAGGTAATCATCATCGACGGCGACGGCAGCCTGCTGATGAACCTGGGCACCACCGTCACGATAGGCGGCAAGAAGCCCGCAAACCTCTACCACTTCGTCATCGACAACGGCGTATACGGAGTCACAGGTGGACAGCCGATTCCTAACGCCAATGGCTTCAGCTTCAAGGGCATCGCGGAGTCATCGGGCTACACCGCTGGCTTCGAGTTCAACGATCTTGAGGACTTCGCCACAAGTCTGGACCAGGTAATGAGCACTCAGGGCCCAGTCCTCATCTCGCTGAAGGTTGTCACCGAGTTGGACGACTCTGCCATGACTCTCGGTACGGGCAAGAGCGTGGGCCAGTCCTTCCAGGACGCAAAGAAGAACCTGGAATAGATTTTCACATAGGCCAATTTAAAAAGGGCGTCCCAATACGGGACGCCCTTTTTATTGTAAGTTCTTTATTTTACGGAACTTTCCCTGCCACTAACGTTGTCTTTTTTCTCCAATAACCCGTTCGACCTGAGCTTTTCAAAGAGCGCTATTCGCGTAGGCTGTGGTTCGACAGGCTTACCACGAACGTATTAGATAAAGTAGAGACGGCTCCAAACCCGACCCCGGTCGCCCTGTGCATGTCGAAGGGGGCGTGGCCGAACAACATAGGCATCGTCTAATGAGACCATAAACCTGACGATCTAAAACTCAGCCTCCATGTCCAGTACCTTGTCCAAACGGCGTTTATGTCTTTCTTCGCCGCTGAACTTGGCAGATGCGAAGGACTGGGCGATCTCCCGCACCAGTTCCTCGCCAATAATCCTTGCGCCCATGCAAAGCACGTTCATATCGTCATGCTCCACGCCCTGATGCGCCGAATAGGTGTCGTGGCAGACGCTGGCCCTCACGCCCTTGACCTTGTTTGCGGCCACCGACGCGCCCACACCACTGCCGCACAGCATAATGCCCCTGTCGGCCTTACCCGAGGCAACAGTCTCAGCAAGCACCTTAGCGATATCCGGGTAGTCATCCAGCGGGTCTATATCGTGTGCGCCCACGTCTACTACCTCGTGGCCCAAGCTCTCTAACAGGGCTTTTGTTGGCTCCTTCGCCACGTAACCAGCGTGATCCGCACCTACAGCAAATTTCATATGAAACGCCCTTCGTATCAGGTCATTCTTTAGAAAGAAGTGTAGTTACCCGGAGGCAGATGCGTCAAGATTTTTTTAATAGCACCGCCAGCGGCTTTTGATTGGCAAGATGCAGTATCTAATAAACCAGTCCCGCCAGCTGAGGTCTCTGGGCGACGTACTCTGACGCCTTTAATTCGAATCGCAGTCGGCCGTCAACATTACTCATGAATTTCGATGAGCAGACTGTTATGGTCAGGTCGAATGGGCCGCATAATTTAGGCTGACCAGAGTGGATAATCGTCCAGCGGTCTGGTGCGGTCTGAATCACGTCAGGAGCGGCGGCGCTGCCCATAGAAGCCTGCACGTCAACGGTCACGCTGCCTGGAGCCTCTACGGTGAGCTCAGCCGACTGGTGGACCTCGGAGGCATTGTGGAGCGAGATGTAGATGTCATAGCTGCTGCCGGGCTGCCTACTGTTACTTACATTGAATCCCGTGCCATCTGGCGCAATCGTCGAGGCATGATCTATGTCCGGTATTACCACCAACGACTTTATAGTCAAAAACTGGCTCTCCCAGCGGCAGATCACCCAGATAGCCTCTAGCGCCACCGAGCGCGTATCCGGTGTATGTGCCGCGAGAGGAGGCGCTGACAACGGCATCATCGGTTGACGAAGGGGCGTAAGCATTATGTGCCAGCGCTAAAGCGAAGGCGCCAAAGGCTGCCAGTGCAAAAACTGCCATAATTCCAAGGCAGCTCCGCATTTTCCGCTCCGTAATAACTCTAAAACCAACATGCCCTGTTTAGTCATTTAGTCCGAAACGGCCTAGGATAAACCTTTTTTCTGTACAGTTTAATTAGTCATTTTCAGGTCCTTAGAATTCATACTGCGAACAGACCATATGCCCATTACCAACGGTAGGTGTTAGAATCGCTCCGGCGTACAAAAACAACAACATGAAGCAACATCATAAAACGTCAACGACAAAATCTATGCCACGCTGCCGAGCCAGCCAAAAGGAGACCTAATTGCCTGTAATCGATATGGAGATAATCAAACAGTTCCCTTACGCCGAGGGCGAGTCCTTTGGCAGTGTGGGCCAGTACACCCAGATTGAGGGCACGCTGCATTACGGCGTTGACCCTATGCACGAAGCCAACAAGGCCATTGTCGATCTTGAATTAGCGCCCAGAGATGCCGATGGCAAAGTACGATTCTCAGCAGACTTCGTTATGCTGCAGCCAGCAGACCCCGAGCGAGGAAACGGTGTGCTGCTGTACGACGTGGTGAACCGAGGCCGCAAGACCGTCAACAACTTCAACAGCCCGCCACGCAGCTTCGATCCCACCGCGCCTATTCATCCAGGCAATGGCTACCTGATGCGCCAGGGATACACGGTGCTGTTTGGCGGCTGGCAGACGGACATGTCCTCAGATCCAGGACTGATCGGCCTACACGTGCCGGAGGCCTTGGACGAGAGCGGGAATCCCGTGGAGGGAAGAATGCTTTGCCAGTTCCAGGCCAACGAGGCCACGCAGCTCTTCCTGCTTGCCCACAGATCACATCTCCCCCATCCACCAGTTGAAGCCGACGACCCAGACGTGGCGCTTACTGTACGCAATCACCCCAATGACCCGCCCACGCCTATTAGCCGCGACCAGTTCTCCTTCGTCAGAGTCGAGGACCAGATGGCGGATGCCGACGCTGTCCCTGACCATCTGTACATGCCATCAGGATTCGAGCCCGGCCGTATCTACCAGCTTGTGTACACAACAAGAGGCAGCGCCATCGTCGGGCTAGGGTTCGCGGCCGTTCGAGACGCAGCTTCCTTTTTCAAGTACAGCGACGCTATTCCAGGCGGCGGCCTCGAGCACGCTTATGCATATGGCAGTTCCCAGTGCGGTAGGTTCCTACGACAGTACATCCACGCAGGCGCAAACACGGATGAAGAGGGACGCATGGCCGTGGACGGCATCATCGCGCACATTGGCGGGGCCATGCGCGGAGAGTTCAACATGCGCTTCGGACAGCCTTCTCAAGACATGTCCAACATTTTGCCAGAGCGGTTCCCTTTCACTGACACGGTGCAAACCGACCCAGTCACAGGAGGCACCGACTCGCTGCTAGGCCGCTTCAAGGAACAGGGTCAGATGCCCAAGATCATGTTCACCAACACGTCGGCGGAGTATTGGCGAGGCGACGCGGCCCTCATTCACACGAACTTGGAATCTTTACAAGATTCCGAGGAATACTCAGAATCCGTGCGAAAATACCATTTCACAGGGACACAACACGGCATAGGAATCTTTCCTCCGGAAGAGGTAAGACCTAACGACGGCGTGCGCGGCCAGTTGCCTTTCAACAGCGTAGACTACTCTCCCCTGCAAAGGGCGGCCTTGGACAATCTGCACAGGTGGGTGACAGAGGGTAAAGCTCCCCCACCCAGCCGACATCCTAGCCTGGACCAGGGCACCGCTGTCGAATCGACGTCCCTGTTACAGCAGTTGAATACATTGCCGGGAGTAACCGCTCCAAACCCGCCATTGCGGATCAAGAGGCTCGACCACGGGCCAGAGACGCACCTGGGACGCACCCTTACCCTTCCTGCCATTGAAGACGTGGAGTACCCGGCGTTGGTTTCGGATATCGATGAGGACTGCAATGAGGTCGCTGGCGTGTCCCTGCCAGACCTCACCGTGCCTCTGGCCACCTACACGGGCTGGAACCTGCGCCATTCTGACATTGGAAACACCGGACTGGTCATCGGCCTTACGGGCGGACTGGCTGGCTGGACTTTGCCCTTCGGCCAGACCCACCGCGATCGCACCGCAGCAAACGACCCCCGACGATCCATCGAGGAGCGGTACAGGACGAAGGACATCTACCTGGAAAAGGTGATGGACGCCGCGGAGGAACTGGTGAAAGAGGGTTACCTGCTGGAGGAGGATATAGACCGGGTAATGGAGCGCTCCAGCATCAAATACGATTTTTTCATGGATCCTAATTTTGTATAAAGGGCGATTGGGTATTGCTGGTGGTTCTCGAATGAAAAGCAATGGTTAAGTGCCTGTAACATGGGTTTTATTGTATAGACGGTGACGGGGTGCTGATGATGAGAGAACAGCGGCCTAAAGACCATAACCTGGTCAGAACCGAATATTGGATTTTCACTATGACTCTGCAAACGGACTAAAAATGTCTACTCAAGTTAGCGAACGTCACTGGACAAGCAAGGCTCGCATGCTTCGGCTCTTAACAGAGGTTGAAGAGGGCGACTGGTGCCGTCGCTCCGTTTACCTGAAGCCAACCACGATCGCCTCCTTCGCAAAGGACGGGCTAGATGGGCTGAGGGACACTGAAAATCAGGTCATAGCCGACGTTCTGGAAGAGGTCGGCCCATCTGATACCGGGGCCGCGATGTTCATGGGCGATGACAGCGTAACAGCGGTCCTGCCTCCCTTTCCTCTGACCGCGGACTCTCTACACGAAGGAGCGAGCACTACAGAGTTACGAGAGCTTCTGGAGAGCCAGATAGTGACCGGTGTGGTCCTTCTGCGTATGGGCCGCTACGGCGTGGCCGTGCTCAGAGGCGAGTTCCTGTCTGCCACAAAGACTGACACCCGGCACGTGAAGAATCGGCATCGCGCCGGTGGTTCGTCCCAACGGCGTTTCATGCGCAGTCGAGACCGCCTCATCCGAGAGCTGTTCGACAAGGCATGCGAGGTCGTAGCGACCGTATTTGAGCCCTTCAGCAAGGAGATCGACTACGTGCTGCTGGGCGGCGAGAGAAACGCGCTGCGGGCATTCAGAGAGCGCTGCCGCCTCATGCAAGACCTGGAGCCTAAGATACTCAACCGCACCTTGCATATGGACAAGCCCAACCACGCCACGCTGGAGAACATTGCCTTCGAGGTGTGGAAGAGTCGCGTTCTGACGTTCGAGTTGAAGTAGACCTACTGGGCCGTGTAGCCGCCGTCCACTATTAGCGGCGAGCCTGTCACATAAGACGCGTCGTCAGAGGCAAGAAACAGCGCTGCCTTGGCGATCTCATCGGGCCGACCCAGCCTGCCCATGGGATGCAATGCCTCCAGGGCCGACTTGCTCTCTGGGTCCTCAGTCAGCCGAGTTATGAGATTAGTGTCTACATAACCGGGGCACAGGCAGTTCACGCGAATATTCTTTTTAGCGCAGGCTAAGGCCAGGTTCCTGGTGAACTGCAAGACGCCGCCCTTGGAAGGCCCATAGGGATTGAAGCCGTCGCCCATGCCTTCCGGATATCCCACCATGCTCATTATTGAAGCAAGATTAACTATCGAACCGCCACCGTACCTCTCCATCTCGGTCACGGCATGCCAGGACACCAGATAAGTGCCCTTCAAGTTCACATCAATAACCTTGTCCCAGATGTCCTCCGCCGAGGCTCCTTCCGGTAAGGCGTTGCGGGCGCTTATGCCGGCGCTATTTACCAGCACATCCAGTCGGCCGAAGGCGTCGTGGGCCTTTTGCACCATCTGCTCTGCCTGACTGCTGTTGGTAACGTCGCCAGTGACAAAGGTCGCCTCTCCGCCCTGTCCTTCGATCTCTTTCACGATCTCCAGAGCGGTGCTCTCGTTCATGTCGGAGACCACAATCTTGGCTCCTTCTTGAGCGAACAGCAGCGACGACGCCCGCCCAATACCTGATCCAGCGCCAGTGATGAGGGCAACCTTACTTTCCAGCCGCATTACTTATCTCCTGCTTTTCGATACTGCTGTACCTGAGTCGAGTAACAAAATATCACAGCGCGCCGTTTTAGAGTGGCCAGACGGGAATTTTTTGTCCGTCACGCCACTGAACTATAGGCATGACGTGGCCTTCCTGCCGTCCCGTTTGCGCATTGATGCGGAATCTGCCGTAGAAGGTCGTCATGTCTAGGCGGCCTGCGGTTGCCCACAGCGTCTTGGAATCTAGAGACGACGACGTCTCAATACAGCGCTGCGCCACCAGGCAGCCAGCAAAGGCCTGCGCGCCCGGGTAGTCGACAATGCTCTGCCCCGCGCCAGCCAGCTCTTCGACTACCTCTGCAGGCGTAGGGCCATATTCGGGAACGAAGTCCACACCCGGTTCCCACTGGCTCGGGCCGAGAATGCCATTAGCAGCTTCTCCCAACTCATCGCCAAAAGAGGTAAGCGGCGCGGCGATCACACCTACGAATTCGATGCCCAGTTCCGCCTGATGCAACTGCCGAACGAATTCGACGTCGTCCTCGATGCGGCCAACCACAAGCAGCAGCTCGGGACGCTGTTCGCGCAGGTGTTCGAGGATGGTATCGAACCTCTTCGTGTCGGCGGCGTAGGTGAGAACAGAAGGCAAAGGTAGCCGTCTCTCGCTGCAATATTCTAACGAACCAGCCGCCAATTGCCGGGGGAATTCGCCTGCGGAGGAATGGACAATGGTAACCTCCACAAGGTCGGGGTTACGGCTCAGCGCGTAGTCTATAACGCCGTGGAAATACGAAGATGCAGGACTGAGGATGTCTACAACTTTGCCCTGCGCCTTGGAACCCAGCGCTCCCCCATGATTCCACAGCAATTTACCGCTGTCGTTGGCCACCTTTGCGGCGCGAATAGTGAGCCCGCTGGAATACGGCCCCATGAGCACATCGACCTCGTCCGTACTTATGAGCCGTTGAGTCAGCTCCTCGCATCGCTGGGGTCGGCTTGAGTCATCGTAATGGTACAGCTCCACGGGACGACGTTCATCTCCCAGGGCAAGTCCGCCGAGGCGATTCACATAATTGACCCAGGCCTCCACACCAGCGTACGCCTGCTTGCCTGGATACGCATACCTGCCTGTCAAAGACACGGTGATGCCTACCCGAATTTGTTTGATATCAGACTCAGATTCCAGCAACCTACTCCTAACTTAGATTAAAGGTTTCGCCAGCGGCGTAACTTTGCCATTTCCCATTCTTATACACAGTGACCCAGCCACCGCCAAGAACCGTCCACCCATCGGGAACGCTCAGGCAGCCTGTTGCGCCGTCGATACCCAACGCCCACAGGTCAGCATGGCCACTGGAGGCTAGCTCCTCAGACGTCTCCTCAGGTTTGCTGCGCTCGTGGTGTGGTAACGCAACGACACCTGGCACGATACCCAAGGTCTCTCTCCACTCACGGAAACGCATCCAGGAACCCAGTACCATGGCCCCGGCGCTGGACCCGGCCAGAATGGCGTCTCGCTGGAGCAGGTCCTTTATTTTCTGCAGAAGAAGAGAGTCTTTTATTTCATCGAACAGTTTAGCCGGATTGCCGCCTGTGAAGTAGACGATGTCGGCGCTGTCCACCTGAGACGCCAGGGCCTTGTCGTTGGCCTCCTCAGCCGTCGTTACCAGTAGAGGCGCAGCGTCGGCGCCCAGATCGAGGAAGTGCGTCACGCCGTTGTTCGATGCCAGAACCGCGTTACGCTCCGATGCCGTGGGTATGACCAGCAGCCTGGGATTGGCCTTGCCCGTCGCCCGTAGCAGCTCGGTGTCCATCTCCCTGCATGAAGGGCCAAACTCGTCTCCACCAACCAGCGCGATTCTACCTACCATCATGTATCTCCACTGTACTGTTAATCAAATTAGCCCATTCTAACAAAGATAAGGCCTTAGCTTACTTCGTCCGCTTTTCCCGCTCTAACAGTGGTCAAGAATACGACAAAGGCGAATGCCAGCAGCGTGGCGCCGCCCAGGTAAACGAATACGAAGGACGACGTTGTGTACTCCAGCACCGCGAAGACTATCAGTGGTCCCAGGGCTGAGCCTGAGTCTTGCCACGTGGCGTAACGACTCATGATCTGCGCGCGCCTGCGCTCGGGAGCCAGGCCACCGACCAGGGAGTCCAATGCCGTAATAGAGGCGGCGGTTGAGGCAAAGGCCACCGGTAGCCATGCAACTATGATCCACAGCGAAGGAGAGAACGCCAGCAACAACAAGGCCACCAGGCACATGGGTATAGACACCGCCAGAATTCGAGCCCGGCCATACTTATCGCCGATGTATCCAAAATACGGCGCGGACAGCCCCGAAATCCACCGGGTCGATATAAGCATGCCGTTCAGTGTAGCTATGCCTATCACCATACCTGCTATGGCTGCACCGGCTCCCAGCCGCTGGTTCAGAAAGTAACCCAGCGAAGAGATGAGAACGCCGTTCATGACCAGATGGAAGCAGAAGAAGGTGAAGTTGGCCGTCAGAATCATCCGGCGCTGCCGAAAGGAGAGCTCCGGTGCCTTGGAGATCAACAGATCCCAAACTTTTTCAGATAGAGTTGCAGCGCCAGTTGGGTCTACGGGAGTTAGTGTAGTAGCGGATATAGAATGATCAGAGCCTTTATCAGTCTCTTGAGGCGCTGTTGGCGATTGTGTGGAATCAGTGTGCAGAAATTCCTTGTCTTCCCCATCGGAAGAAGAACCGCTAGCAACCACGGCTGCGTGGCCGCTTTTGAGTAAAGCCAGAGCTGCTGGCAAACCAACCAGACCTATAGCAGCTATCACCAGAAAGCTTACCGTGCGCCCAGTGACATCGAAGAGAAACCCACCCAGCAGTACGCCAATAATGCTTCCGATTCGCATTCCGCTAGTGAAGAATCCCATGAGCCGGCCCCGAGAGCCATCGGCACTCTCCTCCAGCACTACCAGGTAGCCGCTGAGTCTAAACACAGAGAAGGTCATGCCCCAGACCAGCCGAGCCACTAATAACACGCTGAACCATGGGGCCGTGCCGTAGGCCACAGTAGTGCCCAGCGCTAGAAAGACGCTGGCCAACAGCGGTCCACGCATTCCGAAGCGCTCCATCGCCCATGCAGCAACCAGGTTGGACACCAGTCGGACCAGCCGATTGGCGCTAAGAAGAACGCCGACTAGCCCTACCGAAATGCCAAAGGCATCCACCTGTGAGGGCAGCACGTTGTATAGCATGGAGTCGCCCATGATGGTGGCAGCGGCAACTGCCGTCACCAGCATCACACGACGAGGCGCTAATCTGGTTAAGGATGAGCTTTTCAGCAAAGAGTAAGCGGCCTAGTAGGTCGGGTCGCGCCACTCGAATGCCAGCGTCGCGTAACGCACGAACACTGCCCCACCGGGCGCAGCCAGCGGTCCATTGGCGGCCAGCAGCGCGATGGTATGCTTGTCGCCGGGCTCGGGCTCAGCGCTGAGCACCACTCTCTGAGGAACGTTGAATCCCTGTACTGCCCCTCGATCGCGATCACACTCGCCGTCAATCCAGATCTCGCCGTAGTCGTCGATGCAGGTCTCGATCAGGCAACGGGCCCCGCTAATGCTCTTGCCGCCGACGGTCTCCGGAAGCGTCACGCTGATGCGGTACCAGACAAATGACACCCCATGAGAGTGCCACTCGGCGATGTCGTCGGTTGTCTCCCAGCCCGAGTCGTCGTAGTCCGGTAGACGCGCTGGGCTGCCCTCCATCTGGGCGACCAGACCCTCGTTGGGCTCGCCCGGCACCAGTCCAATGGCGTAGCGCCACTGTCCTCCCACCGCTTCCAGGTCTGCTGGATTCTGTAAATCTAAAATTGCTCTGGGCATCTTTTGGCTCCTCAGTAAAGGAAATTTTTCTATATTACCCACGATTCGGGGTGGATCGGGCCCAAGCATATTTCTCTGCTACGGCTAATGACCCTGTATCGTAGGCGGCCATGATTATAACACCGGTGCACGTCTGAGCTACCAGTGCTAAACTTTGCTGGCTAGAAGAAAGGTCTCACGTTTCCGAACGGCGACCACATTGCCCAAACTACAAGGAGGCCCAGAGCAGATGGCGACAACGGCAGATGCGGTGATCATAGGTGGCGGCATAATGGGCTGCAGCATCTTGTACAACCTGGCCGCCCTGGGCATGACTAACACACTCCTGCTTGAGAAGGGCGTGCTGGGCTCAGGCTCCACCAGCCGCTCGCAGGCCATTCTTCGCATGCACTACTCCAACGAGGTTACGTCGCTGCTGGCCTGGAAGAGCCTTGAGGTGATAAAGAACTTCGAGGAGCTAACCGGTACGCCCTCGGGATACACCAAGTCAGGCTACTTCCTTATTGTGGCGGACGAGGCCGACAAGCAGGCTATGCGCGACAATGTGGCCATGCACCAGAGCCTGGGCATCGCGACTAGCGAGGTTACGCTGGATGAGGCGAGGGCGATTGCGCCCATGCTCAGCTTTCAGGACAACGAGTCCTTCGCCTACGAGCCTGAATCTGGTTACGCCGATCCCTACTCCATGACAACGGGCTACGCCAATCGCGCCAAGGACATGGGGGCGCGCATCAAGGACGGCACGACGGTAACGGGTATCGAGATGGAGGGCGGCAAGATTACGGCCGTGATCACGCCAGACGAGCGCATCGAAACGGGCATCGTGGTAGTAGCAGCAGGGCCGTGGAGCAGGCCTATCCTGCGAACTATTGGCGTGGACCTGCCTCTAGGAACCGTGCGGCACCAGATCATAAACCTGCGCAGACCCAACGACCTGCCAGAGCATCCCGCCATCGGCGACATAGCCAACGACTTCTCCTCGCGCCCGGACATCGGCTTCCGAACGCTGCTTGGCGTGGGCGAAAATGAGAGTCCAGGCCCCGACTCCTACAACCAGGGACTGGACATGCCCGACGTCGAGAGCGGCCTCAAGAGGCTGGTTAAGCGAATACCTGCCATGTCGCAGGCGCTTTTTCAGGGCGGTTGGTCCGGCCTTTTCACAACCACTCCCGACTGGCACCAGATTCTCGACGGCGTGGAGGGCATCGACGGCCTCTACTGCGCCGTGGGCTTCAGTGGCCACGGCTTTAAGGAGTCGCCCATGATCGGCCTCACCATGTCCGAGCTAATCACCCAAGGCAAGGCATCGACCATCGACATCTCAATGCTTAACATTGCGCGATTCAACAACGGCAAGCTGTTGCGCTCAAGGTACACCATGCAGGTGCTTGCGTAGGCCCTGCCGGTACTTTATTGTATTTTCTAGATACGTGTCTTTCGACAAGTCCCGACCCTGCCAAGGATGCTCGATTGCATCGGCACTTACCACGAACGTATTCAAGAAACCCGTTCATCCTGAGCCTGTCGAAGGATGATTTGCCGAAACCTGGCAATTTACCACTAGAACAGAGGACAAAATCATGGCAACGGCGGACCCGTCCACTTCAACGGACTTCATTAGGCAGGCCATAACTGAGGACACGCAGTCCGACCGGTTTGCCGGACGCGTACATACGCGCTTTCCACCGGAACCCAATGGTTACCTGCACATCGGGCACGCCACCTCCATTTGCCTCAATTTCGGCATAGCCAAGGACTTCGACGGCCTGTGCAACCTGCGCTACGACGATACCAACCCCGCCAAGGAAGAGGAAGAGTACGTCGAATCACAGCGTAAGGATATCCACTGGCTTGGCTTCGATTGGGGCGATCGCGAGTTCTACGCGTCGGACTACTTCGACCAGATTTACGAGTACGCGCAGAAGCTCATTCGCGAAGGGAAGGCCTACGTAGACAGCCTTAGCCAGGACGAGATGCGCGAGCACCGGGGTACGCTGACAAAACCAGGCACCGACAGTCCTCATCGAAACAGGTCTGCTGAAGAGAACCTCGACATGCTGGAACGCATGAAGCAGGGAGAGTTCGAGGAGGGCGAGGCGGTTTTACGCGCCAAGATCGACATGGCGTCACCCAATCTCAACCTACGAGACCCAGTCCTGTATCGCATTATCAAGACCTCGCACATACGCACTGGCGACAAGTGGTGCATCTACCCGATGTACGACTTCGCCCACGGTCAGTCGGACTCGCTGGAAGGCATAACGCACTCGCTGTGCACCATGGAGTACGAAGACCACAGGCCGCTATACGACTGGTTCCTCGACGAGCTAGGCCTGTACCACCCCAGGCAGATCGAGTTCGCTCGCATCAACCTTAGCCACACTATGCTCAGCAAGCGCATGCTGCTGCAGCTTGTGAACGAAGGCCACGTCTCCGGATGGACCGACCCACGAATGCCAACGCTGGCCGGTATGCGCCGGCGCGGCTATCCACCTGAGGCCATACGAGATTTCTGCGACACGATAGGCGTTACTAAGAACAACGCTATAACAGGTATTGCGGTGTTGCAGCACTGCGTCCGCGACCGCCTTAACAGGACTTCACAGCGCGTCATGGGCGTACTCAATCCGCTTAAGGTTGTCATCGAGAACATGCAGGAGGGCGAGGTAGACTGGCTGGACGCGATAAACAACCCTGAAGATCCAGAAGCGGGCAGTCGCAAGGTGCCCTTTTCGCGAGAGCTATACATAGAGCAGGACGACTTCATGGAGGACCCGCCCCGCAAGTTCTTCAGACTGGGCCCTGGTCGCGAGGTGCGCCTGCGCTACGGCTACTTTATCAAGTGCGAGAGCGTAGTCAAAAACGACGCTGGCAATATCACGGAGTTGCGCTGCACGTACGACCCTGAGACTCGCGGCGGTTCGGCACCTGACGGCCGCAAGGTGAAGGCCACGCTGCACTGGGTGTCAGCCAGCCATGCCATCAACGCCGAGGTGCGCCTGTACGACCACCTGTTCACCGAGTGGGACCCAACAGACGCCCCCAAGGGCCTCGACTGGAAAGATTCCATGAATCCCGAGGCCCTGGTCACGACGTCGGAGGCTAAGCTGGAGCCTAGCCTTGCCGATGCTGTTCCAGGAACCAAGTATCAGTTCGAGCGCCTTGGCTACTTCGTCGTCGACTCGGAGGATTCCACGCCAGAGCACCTGGTCTTCAACCGCACCGTCACCCTGCGCGACACCTGGGCCCGCGTCCAACAGGCAGGCAAGAAGTAATTGGCTACGGAGCGGTTAGAAAACCTTTAGGTTCGGCTAAGTGTTAAACGTTGATCTGGACGACTGTCGTGCCTTCTGAAATTACAGGTGGACTTACTGAGGCGCTTAAGTTTGCCTGGATCCATTCAGCTGCGACTCGAACTGACTCGTCTGTACCAGTCTTGTCCTGACAAACCGTCACGGACATGGCGCCGTCTGTGGTTCTTATGAAGCTATAAGAGACCAACCCTGAAACTTCTCGAAGAAGCTTTTCTATTTCCTCGTTATTTTCCTCAATTGCGTCAACAACCTCTGATACTCCCAAGCCTGAATACTGTCTTACTACGGCGTACATGATTTCCCCTTTCGACACTATTTGATAATGCTTATCTGCCTAAATCTCGGACATGCAGTTTAAACCATTATTTGACTACTAATCTATCTCCCGAATGCAATTTCACGCAGATTACGATACCAAGTCTCTAGATTCCCTAAAGCATCGCCTTTAGAGGCTCAAGGTTGGCCTCTTCCGACTTGAGTTCGCCGCGCTCCACACGCTTGACCACATCGACAATGCCGTCGCAGAAGGGCGTATTGATGTCGAGGGCATCGCCGCGCCGCGCTACGTAGCCGTTGAGGAACTCAATTTCCGTGCGTCGACTCTTCATGACGTCCTGCAGCATAGACGGACGGCCTGCGCCTAAAGAGCCCGCGCCCTCGGCCAGCCGCGACTTCACGTCCTCCATGGCCTCAGCGTTATCCGTGGGCAGGTAGTCTTCCGCAGGCACACCGCTGATGGGCTCAACCTGTATGCCCAAGGACATGCCGACACGCACAACCTCGGCCCCGACATTGATGGCAACGTCGACAACGCCGGGCGTGCGCCGGACATCGGCGGAGCCCAGGCCGGTTGATGCCGCGATAGGGTTAGCCATGCAGTTGGTTGCTAGCTTGGCCCAGCGCTCACCCCATATGTTGCGAGAGACCTTCGTAACACCGATATCGCTCATGACCTCTGCCAGCGCCTTAACGCGCTCCGTCTCCAGCCCTGTCAACTCGCCAACGGTGAAGGACAGCTTGAACGGGTCGCCGGTGTGGATGGCGTAGCCGGGCTCGTACAGGCCCGCGCCCAGCGTAATGACGCACGCCATCTCTCGGGAGAAGCCCACGATAGGCGCAATGATTTCGTCGTTGACGCCGTTCTGCGATGAGATGATGACGCCTGTAGGCTTCAGGTAATTCATGGCGAAGTGGGTCGCCCACACGGTGTCGTACGACTTCACCGCCAGGAATATGGCATCGAACTGCTCTGGAATGGTGTTGGCCTCGCCCAGGTGCATGGCATGGACCGGCGTGGTGAATTCGCCGTTCTCGGCGGTGATGTGTATGCCGTTAGCCTTCATGGCCTCAACATGGTCAGCCCACGTATCGATAAGCGTAATGTCTCTGCCCGCCCTGGACAGGTAGGCGCCTATTACGCTGCCTATGGCTCCCGTGCCGACTATCGCCAGTCTCTCGAACATGCTGTCGCCTCCTTAGGGTTAGGTTTTTGTATTTAGTTTTTAGTAATTAGTTCATGGTTTTAGTCATAAGTTTCTTTGCCACGATTCGGGACACTAATGCGCCTGCCTTAAATAAAGAACCGCCAGCAACATAAGACCAATCGCTTTTTATACGAAATATTCCAAAACTAACCGAGCAGCTCTTTGCGAATCTCGTCCATTCGTTCTCTTTGCGCCTTGTCCAGTTCTGGAAAGGCCTCGCCCTTCTGGCGGACGCCGCCCGTGAACACAGGCGGACGCTTCTCCTGGAAAGCCAGCCGCCCTTCGTCTCCGTCCGTTGTCAGCTGAGTTAGCAGGCTGTTCATCAGCGTCTGCACGCGCCAGGCCTCGCTGGTGGGCGTGTCCCGGAAGCGCACAACGAACTCCTTCATCATGCGGGTAGCCGCCGGGGGCATCTTTGTAATATCCGTCGCCAGCTTCTCGGCGCGCTCCATGAGGTTCGCGTGCGGCACGACCTCGTTGATGAGATTAATGCGCAACGCCTCTTTGGCATCGAAAGCCTCGTCCGTGAGCAGGATGCGCATTACATCGGCGTAGGCGATCTGCTTCATGAGGTAGGTCGCGCCGGGACCGTTGCCGACCCAGCCCTGGCTAAGCAGCGCAAACTTGAACCGCGCATGCTCCTCGCAGGCAAGCCGGATGTCCGTGGACGTGAGCATGATGTAGAAGCCAGCACCGGCCGCCCAGCCATTGATAGCGCCTATCACAGGCTTCCAGATCTGCGGATAGTGGTCGCCCAGGGTCCCGTCGGCGCCAAATTTATTGCCGTTTACGGAGCCCGCTGTGGGATAGAAGACGTTCTCTGCCCGAACGCGCTCGCGCTCCTCTGGCGTGATATCCGGTCGCACGGCCAGGTTGTGCCCTGCACAGAAGTGGCGATCGCCCGACCCGGTTAGAATGGCGGCCCGCACCTCCCAATCATCATAAATCTCTTTCCAGATTTCAGATAACTCGTCGGACGTGGCCTTGTCCAAAATATTGGCCTTTTCGGGGTTATCGATGGTTATGAAGGCTATGCCGTTCTTCTTCTCGTAAAGGACACCCATTTGTCTTATACCTCAATCTCAAGCTCAGTCATTAGTTATTAGTTATTTTGGGTAAGGGCCTCGCGCCGTGCGTTGTAGCTCAAAGCGATTTCTACGCAAGCAGTTTCAGTAGATAATTTCATCTTGAACGAACTGTTTAACGTCGTCTTTCGTTAGACCAAGCAGGTTATGGTAAACATATTCGTTGTGCATACCGAGGACGGGCGCCGCCGTATTGTAGGCGTCCACGCCTTCAATGCGCCATCCCAGCCCGGGCAGATCATGCATCTTACCATCGCTGGCCTGTTTCGTCTCGAAGTAGCCGCCTTCTCGCAACTGAGGACTGTTGAATACCCTGGGTGGCTCAAGATACGGACCGGCGGGCACACCTGCCTGCTGTAGTAGTTCGGCTGCTTCGTAGTCATCTTGTTGCAGCGTCCAGGCGGTGATGGCCTCATCAATCATCTCCGTCTTCGACTTACGCCCGACCGCCGTGCTCAGCGAGACATCAGATGCCAGGTCCGGCCTGTCTATAGCTTCGCAAAGGGCCTGCCACTCTTCGCTGGAGGAGACTGCGATGGCCAGCCAACGGTCGTCGCCCACGCAGTGGTAGACGTTATGAGGGCACGACCAGTCGTCGTCATTGCCAGCCGGCTCCTTGATACGCCCGTTCATCTGGTAATCCAGCAGCACCTCAGGAATACCCGTCGTCAGTGCCTCCGCCATGGAGAAGTCGATATACTGGCCTGCGCCTGTCACTGCGCGATGGTTGAGGGCCGCCGAGGTGATCATAGCCAGCTCCATACCAACCCAGGGATCTGCCCAGAGGCCTCCTTTAATGGGTTCGCCGCCAGGATAACCTGATATGGAGTTCCAGCCTGTGTACGACTGCAGCAGGCTACCGTAGGCCACGTAATCCTTGTCAGGCCCCGAGTGCCCCGTTCCAGCGGAGGAGACCATGATTATGTCCGGCCGAGCCTTGCACAGCACATCGTATCCCAATCCCAGCCGCTCTATGACACCCGCCGCGAAGTTCTCGATAACAACGTCGGAGGTCGAAATCAGCTCCAACGCCAGTTCGAGGCCTTCCGGCTTGGAGATGTTCAGCGAGGCGTAGAGCTTGCCCTGGTTGTATGCCTGAAAAGGCGCCCCCCGGGTGGAAGGGTCAGGCCTGCGACCGCTACCGACCTTAATGACCTCGGCTCCCATCATGGCCAGGAAACGAGTGGCCGTCGGGCCAGCGATGATCCAGCTCAGGTCCACCACGCGCACGCCGTTCAAAGGCAGTTTGCTCAACTCAGACTCCAGTATTCGATCGATTTAGGTAATAGCGCGCCATGCCCTGGTGGTACTGATAGCCCATGGACTCCCAGAAGCCCGCAGCCCAAGGATGCTCACTCTCCACCAGCGCCGTAATCCTTTTGGCGCCACCAGAGTCGAAAAAGTCCCCGACGCTGTCTAACAGGCCGCTGGCGATGCCCTGCCTTCGGTAATCGCGATGGACTGCCATTCTGTAAATGTTGCCGCGCCAGCCTTCGAAGGTGCCTATAACAGTGCCGTTAATTCGTTCTTCTATGAGGGCGACGTTCAGCATTACTGCGGGGCTATCAAGAACGCACCGAATATCGTCAGCCGTGTCCGTCACACTCACCGTGGAATCGGCGTCGCGCCAAAGGTGAAGGATATCGGGGACATCGTTGCTCTGCCCTTCCCGAATGCTCCATTCGCCGGTCATTTTGAATCTTCCCCGAAGAGCTCGTGGTTGTGCTGCCCGAGCAGAGGAGCCGGTCTAGCCGCCAAAGGAAGGTTTGTACCAGAGAGCTTGTATGGCACGCCGGGGTATTTCAGCACTCCGGCGACGGGATGCTCCGACTCAACGAAGAACTCCCTCTCAGCCAAATGCTGGTCGTTAAACAGGTCTAACACAGTGTTTACAGGGAAGCAGGGTATGCGGACTTCCTGTCCCCAGCGGGCAACGTCATGCTTCGAGAACTGTCGAGTCCACTGGCTCACCAGCTCCCATAAGACTGGGAAATTGCTCTCCCTGCCTTCGCGCTTGGCGAAGCGGTCCTCTTTAGCCCAGTCTGGGTTTCTCATAACCTCGACCCATCTCGTCCACTGCGCCTCTTCTCTCGGGGATATGGCCACGAAGCCGTCTGTGCAGGGGAGCACGCCTCCTACGGCGGAGATGACCCCTCCAGTAGCGGCCTCGCGTACCTCGCTCAGCGCACGAGGCGGAGCGGGCCTTCCGAAGGCGCAACCAGCCAGAGCACTAATGCCTTGAGTGACCAGAGCCTCATATTCCGACACGTACACATGGCTCCCTTCACCCGTCATACGGCTCTTGAAAAGGGCCATAATTGTGGCTGTGGCGGCGGCCATTCCTGCTACCTGCAGAGCCTGGTGTCCACCTGCACGTATCGGCGGCTGGCTGTCAGGGTCATCTACTGGCCCCAGCAGGCCGTGGGCCTGCCCGCTCATGTGATAAAGAATAAGGTCGGTAGCTCGATAATTGGCGTAGGGTCCCCAATCACCAAAGGCGCTGATTGAGGTCATGACGAGGCTAGAGTTGGATTCATGAAGCTCTGAGTTGTCTGGCACGTAGTCGCCAAAGTCTCGTGACGCGGTGCTTTCTACAAGTATGTCGGCTTGTTTTAACAGCCTATTCAAGCGTTCCTGGTCGTTGGCCGATGCAAGGTCTAGTGTTACGCCAAACTTGTTGGCATTCATGGCCAGGTAGAGACCGCTCTTCTCAGGGTGAGGTTCGTCTCCGGGGAAAGGCCCCATGCGCCGAGACCAGTCGCCTTCGACTGGCTCGACCTTGGTGACGTCTGCTCCCAGCTGGGCCAACACTTTGCCACAATAGGGCGCGGACACCCCGCATCCCAGCTCCACCACCTTCACGCCAGAAAGCAGACCGCCGGTATTTTTACTTTTGTACATACTGTCTATGCCCCTGACAAGCTGCCTGCATCAGGACATTAGGTGAAATCAGAGTGATTTATCAGAACACCAATCAATACTGACCGACCATCGCGGGCTGAAATTAGAACACCCACAATGGCCGTTTACTAAACTTGGGGACTGCCCATAAATGGCATACATACCACTGTTCACAGTCCTTCATACGCCGGTCTATTATGCGGGTGCGCTCTCTTTTGCAGCAGCCCTGGACTCGATAATACCATCGAGGAAGCCCCATAGCGCGTCTAGCGCAGTCTGTAGTGATGCCTCAACGCCGGCTTCCTGGTCGTTGGTGGTTGCGCCTGCGATGCACTTGGCTTCTCTTTCCGAGTGCTCTATGTCCAGAATTCCGTGCACATCGAAGAACTGCAGCGTAGCCTCGTCTGTGATGCCGAAGTGCTCCTTGAGGCCTCTGGATTTCTCGGTCGCAACTTGCGGGACCTGCGCCTCATAGGCGTACATGGCCGCAAGCCCTTCCTGGAAATTGCCCTCGTTGCACAGGCGATCATAGACGTCTAGCATGGCCTGAGTCTTGGGAAGTACCGGTGTGAATTCCACTTCAGCTGGGTCTAGACCAACACCTGCGCAGAAATTCAGCCACATGGCCCTGTGATTTAGCTCGCCATGCTCCTCGTCCCAAAGGTTATCCAGAATGCTCTGACGTACTTCACGATCAGCGCAATTCGAGTGTATTGCACTTAGATACCGTGGAAAATTAGCCTCGAAGAAGTAGTATTGACTGGCATAGTCCTTCAGATCTTCCAGGCTCAGTTCGCCAGCCTGCCACGCCTGATAGAAGGGATGCGTCAGCAATGACCTAGCGTCAATGCGGTCCTGTAGTCTGGCTATTAATTCTTTAACCAATTCATGTTCCTCCAATACGACATTATTTTACGCGAATCTGAGATAGTATCTCATTTTTCGCGCTGGTTTTCACCCCGCGTAGACTGCAATACGTTGTAAATCTAGCTGAATAAATCCGCCCCGTTAGGTATCCTTGTTTCAGAATGAGTAGGAATCCTACCTGCTGATACTCCAGCAAATTTTTCAGGGCATCTAGGAACATTTTTTGAGAATGTTGAGAAAAATTCGAATAGTCGAGAAATCCTTTTCCGAGCGGCCGGCACTGGACACAGCAGTTTCCCGAGCGCTGTTGAGCCGCGTTTCCACGGGTGATGAACCGGAGACCCTGCGCCTGTATAGGCCCGCGGACGTCGTTGCGTTCGGCCCGCAGGATACCCGCGCCAAGGGATACACGGACGCCGTTGCGGCATCTCGCAAACAAGGCTTTGGGGCAATACAGCGCCTGGCGGGAGGCCGTGCCGCCGTCTTCCACAGCGATACCCTGGCCTTCTCCTGGACCATGCCAGTCAGCGCAGCATCACCTCACGACGGCGTAATGGAGCGCTTCGATGAGGTGGCAGAGTTGATAGCGAGGGCGTTTCGCGCTTTGGGCGTAGATGCTCGCGTAGGTGAGGTCCCCGGTGAGTACTGCCCAGGAGCACATAGCATCAACGCGAGAGGCGAAACGAAGCTCATGGGCGTTGGCCAGCGCCTGATAAAGAACGCGGCGCATGTAGGCGGAGTCGTCGTGGTTGATGGCGTGCAGCGCATAAACGAAGTGCTTGTGCCTGTTTACGACGCGCTGGAAATCGACTGGAGTCCCGAAACGACGGGCAGTTTACAGGCTGAGCTAGGCGAAGTCCTCTACGAAGACGTCAAAGCCGCCGTGCTGAAGGAGTTCGCGGCCGCCTACGAGATCTACGACGGCAGCCTAACCCAAGAAACGCTAGCCATGGCGGGGAAGCTAGAGCCCGAACACCTGTCGCCTTAAATTTCTGAATCCATAGCTTTGATGAAGCGTCTTATTTATCCAGGTAGATCATCCACTCCAGCAGGTTCTCATCAGGGTCGCGGGCGTACATGCTGACTGCGTTGCGGAGTCGTTGCGCACCGTTGCGTGGACCCGGCCCTGAGATGATCTCCACGCCAGCGTCGTCCAGCATCTGCTTGCACTCGTCGGCCGTGCCGTTCCACACGAAGCAGATATCGCCGCAGCCAGGAACCGCAGTTGGCCCCCGTAAGCTGGCCGTGTAGCCTTCTGGATGTACGTTAATCTTGGAGTCGCCAACCTGAATGGAAAAGATACCTGCCTTGCCTGCCCGCCACTCCTCATCATTGATAGTGAAGCCAAGTTTCTTGTAGAAGGCTATTAGCTTCTCCGCGTTGGCGGTAGGCATAGCAATGTGATCGATACTTACTGTGGACATTTCTTTACCTCAAAGCGACTCTTTTTCATCACAGGGACGTCACAGGCACAAGGATATTCGAAAACTCGAAGGTCGGCTGCAGTCAGAAGGCATGCATGTGCCGACCTCAGTGCGCCACCTCTCCGCCTACGAAGAGGTGGACGGGATCAAGCCCACTCTACGCAGGCTCGAACATGGGCAGGGAGACTTCGCCGTCGCCCTGGTCCTCCCAACTCACCTTGACACGCATGCCGATAGTAATGCCGGTAACAGGGTTGTCCACGCCAACAATGTTGGTCATGATGCGGAAGCCTTCGTCCAGGTCGACGTACGCCAGCGCGTAGGGACCCAGGTCAGCAAAGGCAGGATGCCTGCTCTGCATGATGACGCTATAGGTGTAAAGCGTGCCCTCGCCTTTAGACGTGTTCCATGCCGTATCGTCAGACCCGCAGTTGGTGCAATGTCGACGGGCGTAGAAAATCAACATGTCGCACTTGTTGCAGGTCTGGTACTTGAGCTCGTGCTGCTTGGTAGCCTCCCAATAAGGCTCTGTGTCAGGCTCAGGAAATCTTGGTAACGGTCTCTGTCCTGCCATTGTTTTATCTCCGTAAAATAGACTTGCGAACCCCGCTAAGGGTTGGTAATCAATCGTCTTACTTCAAACCAATATTGAAGTGCTCTTATATTCAAAACTAATCCGCCGCTAGGATCGTTGCGCCGGTGGCGTGACGGGAGCCTAGCTGGCCGCCGTTGCCTACTGCAAGGGCTAACTTCGCGCCCTCAACCTGGGACGTCGATTCGCCTCTCAACTGCCGCACCGACTCGAAAAGCAGGAAGATACCGCGTTCGCCGGGGTGGTTAGAAGACAGGCCGCCTCCGTCCGTATTCAAGGCAGGCCCCCTAGGATCGTCAAAGCCCAGATGGCGCTGGCTAACGTAATCTCCACCCTCGCCCTTCTTGCAGAACCCCATGTCCTCTATCAGGCACATCACGGTGATGCTGAAGGAGTCGTATGCCATAAAGATATCGATCTCGTCAGGAGTAATGCCAGCGTCGGCGAAGGCGCGTGGCCCGGACTGGGCGCCTGCGCTCACAGTGATGTCGCCGCCGTTCTCGCGATACTTAGTAGCCTCGCCGGTGCCGATGATCCAGATGGGCTTCTTGGCGCAGTTGGCCGCGACCTCAGCGGACGCGATAATCACGGCACCGCCGCCGTCCGACACCATGCAGCACTCAAGCAGGTGCAGCGGGTGTGCAATGACACGAGAGTCCAGCACATCCTGGACCGTGATCTCGTTTATGCCGACGAACTCCAGGTCGGTCATGGCTTTGACGGCTTCTGGATTGCGCATGGCGTGCTTACGCGTCACCACCGATATCTCGGCGAACTGCCCGTCAGTTGTGCCGTACTGATGCTTGTGCCGATTTTTCACCATGCCGTAATTAGCAATCAGAGTCTGGCCCCAGGAGTCTTCCATGTTGCCAGCAGGCGTAGCAGGCCCGACGCTGGTGCCTCCCGCGGTGCCGATGTTGCGCCTGTCCGAGTGCGCCGTGGAACCATACGTCAGGAGGGCCACACTGGCCTGGCCGGATGCGATCATACGCGCGGCGTGGTTGGCCTGGAACTCATAGGAAGTGCCGCCAACAGCGGTAGTGTCGATCAGCCTGGGATTAAAGCCAAAGTACTCGGATATTCCCAGTCCGCCGATGCCCTGATGCGTACCGGTGTCGTAGACGGCGTCTACGTCTTTCCAGGACAGTCCTGCGTCTTCAAGGGCTTTCGCAGCGGACGCAGCCTTGATCTGCAGCGCACTTGTGCCGGGCCCGACGACTCTTAAGGGATACTCATGGATGCCGACTATTGCGGCTTCTCTACGCTGAGCCATTTTTCTTATATCCTCCAGCATTGCAAACATTACAAACATTTCAAATAACCATGACAGCCAACGCTTACTTAAACAGCGCTATAGGAGCGGCTGTATGGCCTCTGTCGTGGCAAAAGGTAGCACACCGAAAATGGAGCGTCAACGAAGCGAATCCCGTCACTATGGTTTGACCAAGAGAACCTGCATTGCTACTATCCGCGCACAGCATTATCAGGCATATAGCAGGAGATTATTTTATGGCAGAACTCACATTGCAAGAAGCTAATACGATGGTTAGCGCGGCCATCGCCAAGGCAGATGAGCTGGGCATCAAGGTATGCGTGGCCGTCTGCGATGCCGGTGGCAGGCTGACTTCCTTTGGCAAGATGGACGGCGCATTTTGGGCGGGCGTATACGGCAGCCAGGGCAAGGCGGTGGCGTCCGTAGCTTTCGCTAGGCCCAGCGGCGTGATGCAGGAGCGAGCCGACAGCCCTATAGTTCGAGGCATCAACCAGGCCGAAGGCGGTCACCTGATTATGAGTCAGGGCGGCGTCCCGCTAATACGGGACGGCGCTCCGGTGGCGGCTTGCGGCGTAGGCGGCGGTACATCCCAGCAGGACGAGGACTGCGCTCAGGCGGGCATCGACGCGGTTTCCTAGCAAGACCAATTTGGTCTAAAGGCGTGCTTCTACAGGTCTGGATTTTGTCGAGGGTACTCTATGAAATCGGCACTCACCACGAACGTTGTTATTCCAGTCCCGTTCGCCCTGAGGCTGTCGAAGGGCAGCCGCTCAAGATTACCTTCCCGCCTACGTTTTGTTACACACCGAATGCACACAATCCCCTTGGGCGGCTTAATAGGCCCGTTTATCTCATTGACCGCATGTGGTAATTGAATATAAAATTCACCCATGATTATTGGCCTGCTTAGTGACACCCACCTGCCCAACATGGTCCGAGACCTGGACGAGCTAGGACCAGAACCCGAACAGTTCTTCAAGTCCGTTGATCTGATCCTGCATGGCGGCGACCTTATCGCAACGCGAGTGCTGGACTGGTGCGAGCAGTTTGCCCCTGTAATCTGCGCCGACGGCAATAACGACGTCTACGACGACCCACGAACCAAGATGGTGCAGATGCTCGAATTCGAGGGCTGGAAGATAGGCATGATCCACAGCCTGGAGGGCGAGCACAGGCCAATGTCCGAGTTACAGAAGATGTTCCCATCTCCAGTGGACATCATGGTTGCCGGACACTCCCACCAGGAACGACTGGAGCATCGCGAAGGTGTTGTGCTGTTGAACAGCGGAAGCATTACCTTTCCTCAACACAAGGAGCTGCGCCTGGGCACAGTGGCGCTGCTGGAGCTGAAGCCGGGCAGCCTGCACGCCGAGATCATTCCCATTGGCGAAACACCGGGCAGTCCGAATCCAGGCAAGGCCATGTCGCTCGACGTAACCCGCAACGGGTCTACGCCGAACTAAGCTGCCAGCAACGGACTTGCACATCACCTGCGTATTTAACTGAAATCCCATGGCCTACTAACTACACGCCCTTTTATACCCTGCTATATGAACAAAATTGACCACACATTGAAATTCGCCTCTGCTTTAATTTAATGCGTACCCTTCAATTAACTCTGCATTAGCCAAGTTTTCGGCACCCGTCGTTCTTGACGACGGCTTTACAAATGTCCATCTATAAGGGGGTCCCACTTGTCCAATCAGTACTCGTCACTTGCAGCCAATGAGGCCTTAGTTAGTACCTTCATCGACTCCATGGCGCGAGTGTACATGTGGATGACTGGCGGCCTGCTTATCACGGCGATCGTGGCTACAGGCGTGGCTAGCTCCGACGCCTTTATGATAGTACTGGCAAATAATCCGATGCTGTTCTGGGGGATCATAATAGGCCAGTTTGGACTGGTCATGGGCATCTCCGCCATGATAAACAAGATATCCCCAATGACCGCTTTAGGGCTGTTCTTCGTCTACGCCGCCCTAATGGGCGTAATGCTCTCCGTCATAATGATCAGCTACGACCTGGGAACGGTAGGCATTGCCTTCGGCGTAACGTCCGGCACCTTCGCCGGGCTGTCTATAGTAGGCCTGACTACCAAGAAGGACCTCACAAAGATGGGCCCCATGCTGATGGCTGCCCTGTTCGGCCTGATAATCGCATCGGTGGCGAACTGGTTCATGCAAAGCGCAGCCATGGAGTGGATAATCTCATACGCAGGCGTGCTGATCTTCATGGGCCTGATGCTTTACCAGACGAAGATGATCAAGACCATGACCTTTGAAGCCCTGCAAAGCGGCGATCCTCAGGCGGTGAGTCGTATCGGTGTCATGGGCGCGCTAGGCCTGTACCTGTCATTCATCAACCTGTTCCTGTTCATTCTCAGGATCGTAGGCGGCCGCCGTTAATTTTGTATTTTGTATAGCGGGCAATGGGCTAGAAGCCAGGCTTAGCTAGTTTTGTATAGCGTCCCTATCACCCTTGCCTCCTTGCTGGCCTTCCTTTAGCCGGATCCAGGCTGACTTGACTGGCCGGAACGCTACACCGAGTAAGCACCTCAGAAAACTGGGCACGGGAAGACGGGTCAAAACCGGCCGCTGTGTTGATTCCTACGGATTAGGATTGCGTAACAGCGATCACACCTACAGTTACTGATAGTCGGCTGACTTATCGTCATCAAGTGAGCAACGTTAAGCTGTTATGGCAGAAAGCACTCCGCAAGATACTAGATCAGCAGTCGGCATTCGAATTAGCGAATTAAGAGTTAACCTAGCTATTAGTCAAGAAGAATTCGCTCTTCGGTCTCGTTTGGATAGGAACTTTGTTAGCGGAGTCGAAAATGGCAGGCGAAATATGTCCATTTTGAACGTTCAAAAACTCGCAACTGCGCTGGAAGTGTCCTTAGCTGAATTCTTTAATAGTAATCTTTTCGAGGTTATCTAGAATTATGGCCTTGGCTAATTTCATCATTGAGATTCTTACTGAGCTTTATGGCGCCGATATTTCCAATTCCGTGGCAAAGGAATCCACACTCCTAAGTTACATTGACAGGAAGACGGCTTCTGTATCGCGTTCAAGTAAAGCTCGCGGAAGCTTCGGAAATTTATATGCGATATTTGTTTTGGTTGAAGACTATGTCAATAACGAAGTCCATACAAATCCAGGACGCTATGGTTTTTTTGAGGTCCCAACTAGGCATTTCGGTGGATGCCAGAATATTCGAGATTACATCATTTGCTATTATCAAATCCATTTATCAAAATCAGTGGGTTTCTCTAACTATGAATGGCCGCACCGAAAAACATCAACTTCAGTTATACAAAACAGGGAGAACTAACGCGAATGACGGAGGGATCGATTTTGTAATGCGTCCCCTTGGCCGATTCTTTCAAGTTACAGAAGTCTTGGATTTCGAAAAGCATTTCCTGGATATCGACAAAATTAACAAGTTTCCAATTACGTTTGTAGTTAAGAATAATTTAACCCCTGAAGAAGTCCGGTCTTTTTTGGAAGTCCAGGCATCAATACGTTATCCCGGTTCAGAAGTTAGGCATCGTTACTTAGATGCGATTGAAGAAATAATTACCATTCCTGTATTAGACACCTCTTTGTCAAATTTCGAAAAAAACATTAGAGGCCAGCTGTTGACCGCTGACAGTGCAACAGCATCTACCTAGTTCTTTGGCCCCCAGCACTCCGCGACAGCCACGCGCTCCTCGGGCCGCACTATGGCCATGGTGTATGACTCACGCGTCGGCACGTCCATCTGCCCCAAAAACGAGCGAAGCTGCCAGAACAGCACTGCCAACCAGCCCGTAGGCGCGAAGACCAAGGCGATTAAGAAGATGCTGGACGGTATATGAGTAAACACCATCGTATTCAGAAGACCAATTCTGTTGGCGATCTTGGCAGCCAGCCACAGGGAGATTGCCGACAGGACGTGGGACAGGAAAAAGATAAAGGCTAGCTCTCCCAACTATATGCCGAACTGGGTTGCGAAGTAGAAGGCGACAAGGCTTTGCGCCAGTAGAGTTTGGGCGAAGTGATCGACGCTGAACCCCAACAGGTTGAGGTAAAGCGCCAGCAGGACTGCCACATAGCTTTGTGAAAAGCCGCGCACAGCCCGAGCCAGAATGATTATCTTTCCGTCGCGGCTGACGTAGCCAGGCAATAGTGTTGGAGAGAAGCTCAATACAAGACTCCCCTTAAAGGCCTTGGGTTAAACCTCGACCCCCTCCATCAACTTGATGGCGTCGCCCTTGCGCAGGGTGCCGCCCTGGACCACGTGGGTTAGCATACCTCGGCGGTCGATCATCCGCTCGCGCAGGCCGTCGCGTATGCCGTCGATGAAGGCGCATGGGTCACAGAAGCCTGTTATCTCCAGCACCACATCGTCGCCTAATGCCAGCTTCTGGCCCCGCTTCAGCGCGTGGATGTCCATGCCGGACATGGTAACGTTCTCCCGAATCCGGCCATGCTCCAGACCAAAGACTTTTAGGGTCTCGACGTCCATGAGCAGCACCTGTCTGTGTTTGCGGGCAGGAGTCTCGGTGGCGTGGCGGTCGCCCTCAATACCGAAGCCTGTGATTAGGTTGGCGTCCTCCATAGGCTCCATTGGCTCAAAGTGGCCCGTACATTTCCAAAGGGCCTCAATCTGTCCGTCTGGCATTTGCGACCTCCTACACCTTATAAATGTCTAGAATTTCCGTAAGCTTACACTGACCTCGCAAGGACTTCAACGCAAGGTACTGGTCTGCCTTACAGAATGTTTTGGGAAATTCAGCGGCAGGTGTATAATCCTGGCAAATCACAGCGACTATTCACGAGCGACTATTCACGGAGGAAATTACATGGTAACTCTAGGTTCCGGAGCTTTTTCATATAACGTCGAAGTCAAATGGGAGACGGTGCCAGATGATTACGGCGACGGCTGGAGAGAAGTACCGGCCGTCTATGCGGACGAAAACGACAACGTTTACCTGTTTACCCGGGGCGACCACCCGGTGATGGTGTTTGACAGCTCGGGCAACTTCGTCAAGTCGTGGGGCGAGGGCGTGTTCACCCGTGGCCACGGCATAAGCAAGGGGCCGAACAACACTCTGTACCTGACCGACGACGGCGACCACACGGTGCGCCACTGCACGTTGGACGGCGAGGTGCTTATGACCATAGGTGTGGCTGGTACACTAGCGCCCCTGTTTAGCGGCGAACCGTTCAACCGATGCACGCACACGGCCACCGACCCCAAGACCGGCGACATATACGTCTCCGACGGCTACGGCAACTCCCGCATTCACAAGTACTCCGCCGACGGCAACCTGCTGTTTTCTTGGGGAGAGCCAGGCAACCTTCCGGGGCAGTTCAGCATCGCCCACAACATCTGCACTGACAACGAAGGGCTGGTTTATCTAGCCGACCGTGAGAACCACCGGATTCAGATTTTCGACGACAGTGGAAAGTACCTCGACCAGTGGTCCAACGTCCATCGTCCATGCGGCCTGTATATCGACAACGATGCCGGGCTGGTCTACGTCGGAGAGTTGGGCTCAGGCCAGAATGTTGATAGCAAAGTCCCCAACATCGGCCCGCGGGTCTCGGTATGGAATATGAAAGGCGAGTTGCAGGCCCAACTAGGCAACGGCTTGGGACTCGAACCCGGTCAGTTCATCGCGCCACATGGCATTTGCCTGGACTCGAACAAGAACATCTACGTGGGTGAGGTAGCCTATACCAATATGACTAACGCCGGGGAGCCCGTAGACAGTACCATTAGGTCGTTCCAGAGGCTCACTAAGGCGTAGGCACGGTTTCGGCCAGCGTTCGATGGCTTTTGGAAATACCTGTGGGCGGGCGTATAGTCACGCCCCCATCACAGCGACCAATCACGGAGGAAAATGCATGGTAACTCTAGGTTCCGGAGAATTTTCATATAACGTCGAGGTCAACTGGGAGACGGTGCCAGACGGATATGGATGGCGGGAAGTTCCCGCCGTATATGCAGACGACGATGACAACATTTACATGTTCACCAGGGGCGACCACCCGATGATGGTGTTCGATAGCTCGGGCAACTTCGTAAAGTCCTGGGGTGAGGGTGTATTCGTTCGTGGCCACGGGATTAGCAGGGGCCCAAACAACACTCTGTACCTGACTGACGACGGCGACCACACGGTGCGCCACTGCACCCTAGACGGTGAAGTGCTTATGACCATCGGTGTGCCTGGTACGCCAGCGCCCCTGTTTAGCGGCGACCCCTTCAACCGCTGCACACACACGGCCACCGACCCCAAGACCGGCGACATATATGTCTCCGACGGCTACGGCAACTCGCGGATCCACAAGTACTCCGCTGACGGCAACTTGCTGTTCTCTTGGGGCGAGCCAGGCAACCTTCCAGGCCAGTTCTGCATTGCCCACAATGTCGTCACGGATAACGAGGGCCTGGTATACGTGGCCGACCGCGAGAACCACCGTGTCCAGGTTTTCGACGACAAGGGCAAGTTCCTAGACCAATGGGGCAGTGTGCATCGACCTTCCGCTCTGCACATAGATAACGACGCCGGGCTGCTTTACGTCGGAGAGATAGGCTCAGGCCAGAATGTTGATAGTAAAGTCCCCAACATCGGCCCGCGGGTCTCTATATGGAACATGAAGGGGGAGTTGCAGGCCCAGCTTGGTACTACCTACGGCCTGGAACCCGGACAGTTCATCTCGCCGCACGGTATCTGCCTGGACTCTCACAAGAACATCTACGTGGGAGAGGTGGCCTTCACCAACCTGACCAACGCCGGGAAAGAAGTGCCTCCACGTGTGCGAGCGTTCCAGAAGTTATCCAAGGCGTAGGTGACTCAAAAACTGAGTTTTTTTCAAGTGGGTGGTATACTGGCCCTCAGCAAAGGAATTAGCGCGCATATTTTTTCGTAGCGTCTAGTAAAAGGAGCAATGAATGACAGCAGAGCATACCCATAACGGTAACGAACACGCCCATCCGCAGGCCGTATCGCAGATGAGCGCAGCAGCCTCGGCATGGCTTGGTAGCCTGTCCGACGACCAGAAGGCCAAGGCGACTTTCGAGTACATGGACGGCGAAAGAATCTTCTGGTACTACCCGCCAATGAACAGGCACGGCCTTGCCTTGCGGGATATGGATGAAAACCAGCGCAAGCTCGCCTTCGCAATATTGGAGTCCGGCCTCTCTCCTGTAGCTTACCAGCGGACAAGGCAGATCATCGAGCACGAAGCTATTCTGAAGGACGTAGAGGATAAGGCAGGCATCGTTAGCTTCCGACGCGATTCTGAGCTTTACTACTTCACGATTTTCGGAGACCCGTCAGACGACGAAAATCCCTGGGCGTGGCGCACAGAGGGCCACCACGTTTCTCTACACTACAGCCTTTGGGGCGACAATGTTATCTCCACAACGCCGTTCTTCTTCGGCGCGAATCCGTCTGAGGTCCGGGATGGCCCGCAGAAAGGAATGCGCATCCTTGGCACCCGCGAAGACCTTGGTCTGGAACTGATCCAGAGCTTTGACTCCAGCCAGAAGTCCAAGGCGATCATCTACGACGAGGCGCCTTTCGACATCCTGACGTACAACGCCTCCAGGGCCGTTTTCCAGCGAGAGGAAGGGCTGACTGGCTCCAAGATGAGCGGCACACAGCAAGAAATGATGATGGCCATCATCAGCGAGTACATTGCCGGTGTCCGAGAGGACGTTGCCTCGGACAAGCTTAGGCAAGTACAGGAAAAAGGTCTTGGCAACTTCCACTTCGCATGGGGTGGCGGCACAGAACGATACAGCAAGCACTACTATCGCATCCATGCCGACAATTTCATCATCGAGTACGACAACAGGCAGGACGAGGCCAATCACATCCACTCAGTTCTTAGGGATGTGGATAATGACTTCGCCAACGACGTTCTCAGAGAGCACCTGATTCTCTACCACGTCCTCTAGACCCTAAAGCATTCAATAAAGGGGGCGTACCTAAATATCGGTACACCCCTTTTGTTTTCATCATTTCTGTGAGGTTTACCAGCTATTCGGAAAGGCGAATTTCAAGTTAGCTGCTGGACTAACTTCTTCGCCGGGTAAATGTCCCGTCAGTTTCACCTGACCCAGCATGCCACTTACCTGCAACCAACGGTCCGTCTGGTATGTTCTGCAAGGGAAGCGGCTATCTCAAGCTCCATCTCAGCATCGAAGCTAAGTTCCAGAAGCAGGGAAGAGGCGCCTCTGACTTGGCGAGTTTCGTACCTCAAGGTTCCCACTGTGTGTCAACTCTTCACGTTTCCCCGAAAAGCAATAGTACCCTCTTCTGCCTTGAGAGTGACACCAGGCAGTTCGCTTTGTGGCACTGTAGACGATTTGGTGAGACGCTCCCGTAGGTCAGCCTCCACATGCGCATCCTAACGATAGGCTGGCATGCCACTAACGCGGGAACGCTCCATTTCCAGCACCACCTCACCCGTACTGAATCAACTACCCTATGGACGGGCAGCAGCAAGCGCTTACGGGTGAATCGTCTGGACAGGACCATACATTCCATGGAGTGATCTGCGGAAGATATACGGATGCCTCTCATCTTGAGTCGTTTTCCGTCTGGCGTTAGCACTCTGGTTTTCGGTGTGAGCGCAACGATGAACTACTCACTTTCGAGACGCTTGAGAACTGCTTGCTGCAGGACCCCATCCAGGGGCATCTTGGTGTAGATAGCCTCTTCATCCCGTCTCTTGACGCCATCCATTGGAATGATACAGAGTCGGCCACACCCGAGGCCACGTTTCACGAAAAAATGAGTCACGACACCTGATTCTTTAACCAGCATAGCACCCCGAAGTTTACCCATCCGAACATCGTATGCAGATACATGTTGTCACCACATTAGGTCCATTATTTTCGTGCCTTGTCTAATCTTTGAGCAGAGCCACTTAACCCACCCTTTTTGCTGGTGCCTACGCTGAACCCTGCCTCACTTATAGGTAAACCACAGCAGACTAAATCACGTGTGTAACTTCAGCGATTGAGGTATAATTATCGCCGTCTGAGCGGAGTTAGTGGAGGTCACAGGCATTAGTGCAGTCAATCGAAGTGTCACCGGAAGTAAGACAAGGGAGAAACAAGCTGGCTGCTACAGTAGTAGTAGGCCACGCAGTAAAACACTTATACAATTCAGCATTGCAGGTCATCCTGCTCCCCGTCATAAAAGATGATTTAGCTCTTACAGGAGCTCAGTTCGGTGCGCTGTCCACAGCGGGGCGTATCACCGGCGGCGTTACTACCATGTGGGCAGGCTACCTGGGAGACCGATTCGCTAACCGCTCCGGGTTGATGCTCGCCATATCCTTGGGCCTCATGGGAGGCTCTTATTTTTTGCTCGGGCGGGCAATCAGCTACTGGTACTTATTCGCAGTGATGCTGCTCGTAGGCATAGGCCCATCGCTGTTCCACCCTCCAGCCATCGCATCCCTGTCTCGCAAATTCCCTGACAAGCGCGGTCTGGCCATATCCCTTCACGGCGCCGGCGGCAGTGTGGGCGAGGTCATAGGCCCCGTGCTTACTGGCGCACTACTCACAGGCAGTCTGCTTACGCTGACCTATTTGGTGGCTTTTACCTGGCGTGAGGTGCTTCAAATTAGCATAGTGCCCGCGTTCGCATCAGCAGTCGTCATATTCCTGATGATGCGGAAAATACCGTCCATAAATAGCAACACAGGTTCGGCAAGGGACTACTTCTCTTCTCTGTTTGCATTGCTTCGGAAGCGCGCCATGCTCATTCTTGTTGCGGTGACAGCACTACGTAGTATGGGACAGAGCGCCGTCATCGCGTTTCTGCCGGTGTACCTGTTGGAGGACCTGTCATTCTCACTTGGGGAGATCGCCCTATACATGGCGGGTGCGCAGTTAGTCGGAATAGCGGCCCAGCCAGTCATGGGGTACCTGTCTGACCGCTTTGGGCGCAAGGTTGTGCTAATCCCGACCCTAACGGCATTGGGACTGCTTTACGTTGCGCTAAAGTTTGCCGAACCAGGACCACAACTTCTGATTACGGTTCTGGCCATGGGGGCTTTCCTCTATTCGCTCCACGTGATTTTTATTGCGGCGGCAATGGATGTCTCTGAAGGCGAGGCGCAGTCAACAGTCGTGTCCCTGATCTACGGCGCTAGCTTTATAGGGGTGCTGTCACCGTTCTTAGCAGGCCTCATCGTGGATGCTTCGGTCACTAGCAATGCGTTCATATTCGCTGCGGTAGTCAGCTTGGCCAGCGTAGTGGTCTTCGCGTTTGTAAAGCTACCGAAGACGGCCAACCAGCAAGCCAGCTCGACAGGGCACTAGTAATTGCAGAAGACTAAAGGCGATGGACATCTTCATGATGGATTAGCCGCGTATCAAAACCACCTCGCGCTGTACGGAAGTAGTGATACGCGGGCCGTCCTCGCCTATAAAGATGTCTATCTCGGAGCGGACGCCAAACTCGCCTGGCAGGTAGATGCCCGGCTCTATGGTCACGGCGATTCCCGGCATTAGCAGGCGGGTATCGTATGTCTCCCAGCTATCCAGATTCACGGCATTGCTGTGTACTTCCCTGCCCAGGCTATGGCCCAGCCTGTGATTGAAGTAGTCGCCGAATCCCAGATCGGTTATGTAGTCGCGGGCCGCCTTGTCCAGCTCCCAGCCCTGTATTTCCCGCTGGTCACGAAAGGCCTGTTCAAGCACATGCACTGCGGCGTCACGCCCGCCAATCACCGCATCGAAGACCTCCTGATGCCGTGGCGGGACCTGTTCGCCAACGTAGGCCGTCCAAGTGATATCGCCAAACATAGCGTCCTCATCTGACTGGCGCGCCCACAGGTCGATGAGCACCCAGTCGCCGCGCTTGATTACAGAGCACTTGTCTACGGTAGGTTCGAAATGCGGATCAGCAGCATGGGCGTTGGACGCCACCACGGGTCCGTCGGTCACCTCAAGACCCTCTTCCACAAAGCGGTCACGTATGAACTGAGCGATCTCGTGCTCCGTAGGACCGGAATCCAGCGTATCGCCTATACGCTGAAACGCCTCAGCTACTATGGAGCTGAGCCTATCTGCGGCAACCAGGTGAGACCTGAGCTGTGCCTCGTCCCAGCGCTGCGTAGCGTACTGCAGCAGATCAGCAGAAGAGACCACGTCCACTCCCAGGCCACGCACGAACTCCAGAGTGCCAGCGTCGATCTTGGACACTCTGGGCAGCAAGCCATTCGGAGAGTACTCCATGGCTATACGAAGTTCTCCTGCTAGTATGTTGCCGAGCTTAGCCGTCATGTCCTCCCGACCTGCGAACAGCATCGTGTCCAGTCCCAGATGGACAAATCGCCCCTGGTCGACGTAGGCCACCAGAAGCTGTGCGTTACCGCTTACCGGGATCCACAGCCAGCAGGGCCGGGTGACGTTGGCAATAGGCCCCACAGTGTCCCAAAATATCGGGTTCATGCCCCTGTAGTCGTAAAGCAGCCAACCTGCCAGGTCGTGGTCTGCCATGAACTCCTGGGCTTGTGTGATAACACTCTGAATAGACATATTTTAAATACCTCAGGGTTGAAGAGAAATACAAAAGGGCAGGCTTAAAGCCTGCCCTCAGAATATCACAATGCATACGCCGGTTCCCACCGGACTTTAGCCTCTTATCACCGGCTAGAGCATGGACCTGATAACACCACCGTCCACCTGTATCGTGGTGCCTGTAATGTAGCTAGCAGCGTCTGATGCCAGAAATACGACAAGATTGGCTAGCTCTTCCGGTCGGCCGACACGCCCCATGGGTATCTGGCTGCTCAGGCCTGCCATCGCCTTCTCCTGGGTTATGCCTGCTGACTGAGCCCTGCTCTCTACCACTTCCATCATGCGAGCGGTCTCCAGATAGCCTGGCGCAACATTGTTGACCAGAATACCATCCTTGGCAACCTCGTCGGCCAGAGTCTTGGCAAAGCCCAGAGCACCTAGCCTAGTGGCCGCAGAGAGCATCAGGTTCTCGATGGGCTGCTTCACAGAGCTGGCGAAGATGTTTATGATGCGGCCTCCGCCCTCTTTGCGCATATGAGGAAGCGCTTCGCGGCACATGCGGGCGAAGAAGAGCAAGGACAATTGTAGCGCCTGCTCCCACTGCTCCTCTGTGGCATCCTCAGCACTGGCTGCCGGTGGTCCACCCGAGTTGTTCACGAGAATATCCAGGCCGCCAAAATGGTCCACGGTCTGGGAAACCAGCGACTTGATGTCTGCCAGCGTGGAAAGATCACCAGCTATCGGCAGCACCTCGCTGCCTGTCTCCTGGGTGATTTCCCTGGCCGCCTGCTGCAAGGCTTCGGCGTTACGACTGCAAATGGCGACGCGGGTGCCTTCGTTAGCGAGGCCTACCGCGCACGCCCTGCCCAAGCCTTTGCTGCTGCCACCCACGATAGCAACTTTTCCTCTAAGCCCGAGTTCCATTTCCGTTCACCTCCACAGCAACTTTTGGGACAACCATAATTCACTCCATACTACAGCCTTGCAACAGGCCCAGAGCGTGCAATCCTGTTGTATAATGTATGAAAACCTCTTCTAATTACTGGCCAAAATCACCAGAATTTTGCTTCCATTGTAATAGGATTTGAGCCTTGGTAGTATTGCCTAACTTTTATACTAGTTCAAAAATATAAATATCGTTAGTTAATCTAGAGATTTGAATTCTATATCCGAGGCATTCGCCCCATATTGAGGCCATAACAGGAGATCGACGATGCCCCAGCAAAATGTAGTCCTAAAAGTTGTGACCCGCGAAGACGTAGTTCGAATTAACGAATGGCTGGCAGACTCTGAGATATCGGAGAGCTGGTTTGGACGTTACGCTTACGGCAACCCGGCCCACCTGGGATATCACCCGGAGGAGATGGCAAAGGCTTCGGATGAAGAGTGGAAAAGGGTTTTCGACAACCCGGAGCATCGCATAGAGTCCGTCTACACCGTCGATGGCGAGCACATTGGAGAGATTCACATCGCTATAGAGGAGTCTCTCGCCGACGGTCAGCTTTCCATCCTCATTGGCCGAAAAGACCTGTGGCATCATGGTTACGGCACATCCGCAACCAGGGCATCGCTTGAGCTAGCGTTCAAAGAATATGGTCTGTACAGGGTCTGGGTGGACATCCCAGAGTACAACGAGGCCGCGCGGCATATGTTCGACCACATGGGCTTCGTTCACGAGGGCACACTGCGCAAGAGCCGCCCCCACGAAGGCGCCCGTTTCAACTCCGTGGTGATGGGCATTCTTGGCGCTGAGTATGCGCAAAGGTCCAAGGACACGGGTGCAGAAGCACATACCGTATAAGTGATAGACATTGCCAGGTCGTCCGTTTAACCTAGTGGACAACTGCACATAAGTATTAATAGGGGCGCTCAATAATCGGGCAGCCCCTATTTCTTACCCCGTTTGCTGGAGGGCCTGGATGATATACGACGCGGAGTCCGGCGACTTTACGCTGGTTGCCGGCGGCGACACCATGATTACTCGCCGACTTTCCGTCTTCCAAGAGGACTCTTTTCTTCGCCTAAGAAGCCTATTCCAGGACGCTGACGTCCGCTTTGCAAACCTGGAAATGCTTATGCATGACTTCGAGCACTCTCCGGGCTCAGCTGGTGGCACCTTCACAGGCTCTGACCCCAAGAACCTTCGAGAACTGGACTGGTTGGGCATTAACCTGGTCTCCTGCGCCAACAACCATAGCTATGATTACGGCGAAGGCGGCGTGCTCACCAACCTGAGCCACTTGAAGGCCTCCGACCTCGTCTACTCCGGCACAGGCCGCAACTTGAGCGAAGCCCGCGCGCCAGGCTACCTGGACACGAAAGCCGGGCGGGTTGCACTGGTTTCAGCCTCATCTACCTTCTCCGAGTCAGGCCGTGCCCTGGACCAGCGTCCAGACATCAAGGGCCGACCAGGACTCAACCCGCTGAGGTTTACGGAATCCCACACGGTGGACAGGCCTGCGTTCGAGGAGTTGCGACGCATCTCTTCAGGGCTAGGGCTTGAGGCTCAGAAGGATGCGCAACGAAGGTTCAGGCCCCAGGGAACTTTACCTGAGGACACGGACACCGAGTTCCGGTTCATGGGCAAGAAGTTCGCGCTGGGTGAAGAGTTCAGCATCTCCACAAGGCTTAACGCACGAGACCTCGAAGGCAATCTGAAGTGGGTCAAAGATGCAAGGCGCATGTCGGACTGGGTCATCGTATCTGTGCACTGCCACGAGAGCGGTAAGAATAGGGACGACCCTCCCGGATTCCTGGTAGATTTCGCCAAGAAATGCATCGACGAAGGGGCAGACTTATTCATCGGGCACGGCCCCCACGTTACCAGAGGCGTAGAGATATACAAGGGCAAACCTATCTTCTATAGCCTGGGTAATTTCATATTTCAGAACGACACGGTGCGATGGCAGCCGTCGTTCAACTACGACTTGATGAAGATGGACGCAGAAGCAACGCCGGCCGATTTCTACGATGCCCGCAGCGAGCTGGACTCCCGAGGCTTCCCCGGCGACTCGATCTACTGGGAGAGTGTTGTGGTGAAGTGCGAGTTCGTTAAGAGGCGCATGAACCAGATCACGTTGCACCCCATCGACCTGGGTTATGGTAAGACACGCGGTCAGCGAGGCCGGCCCGTGCTGGCTGGTTCTGACATGTCCAAGAAAATCCTGGAACGCATGAAGCGGTTGTCCAAGCCCTTTGGCACATCGATAAAGGTCGACAAAGGCGTCGGCGTAGTGAAGCTATAGGTCGACAATAAGTTCCCGTGTCAGGCCCTGGCGGCTACCTTGGCAAATGCTACGCGGCGTGGCAACAAGGTGTTAGCTAGCCACAAAACCCCTGCGCAAAAGTCGCCCTCTTGGCCACATCCTGTTCAGCCAGTTACACAAAACTAAAAAGGTAGCTGTTGGCCCAGGCCGCGCTCCTTGGCAATGTTGTATATTCGCATGCCGGTGGTAAGGTCCTGCAGCGCCAGACCCTGAGACTCAAACAAGGTTATGTCTTCGGCCGAGTTGCGACCTTTTGCGACGCCAGCAACCACGTCCGAGAGGCTAATGACCTGCTCCCAACGTATAGTGCCAAACTCATTAGGGTAGATCAGGTCTCCGCACTCCAGCTTGGCCTGCTCTATGTCATCAGTGACGACCACATCTGCGCGACCAACTGCCTTGCCGTCCAACTCCCGGCGCATCCAATGGTTCGCCCCCGCCGCATTGATGTGCGTACCAGGGGAGAGCCAATCGCCCTCAAGGACAGGCCTAGACGTGCTAGTCATGGTGATGACGACGTCGACGTCCTTCACGCAGGCCTCGCCCGACTCAGATGCAGTGACTTCGATACCCAGAGAAGCACTCATGTCGGCTGCGAACTTCTCGCGATTTTCAGGCTTGCGGCTGTACACACGAGCTGAGGTGATGGGCCTGATCTTGCACACTGCCTCAAGCTGCGTCCGCGCCTGGTAGCCTGAGCCAATGACGCCCACGCTGGAGGCATCTTCTTTGGCCATGTACTTGGTGGCGACTCCGCTGGCCGCCCCCGTGCGAATCTGCCCGAGGTCCGACGCCTCAATCACTGCCAGGAGTTCGCCCGTCTCGGTGCTGGAAAGCTGTACGTAGAACTTGACCGGATTCCCCCGGGTAACGCCGTACGACTTGAAGCCCATTACACCTATACCAGGAGCGGCACCGGCCATGAAGTTCAGGACGCCGTTGGGTAGTCGAATACGGGACCGGGGACTGTTGGAGGCCGTGCCTTCCGCCATAAGCCGAAAACTCTCTTCTACAGTATCCAGCGCCATGTCCATGGTCAGTATCTCTTTGACGTCGTTTTCCATGAGAAATATGGCCAAGTTAAACTCCTGTTAATACAAAATAATTCAGTTTGGGCTTAGGTTATTGTGAAACTAGATCTCTTCGTTGAGCATGTAAAAGTGGTTCAGCGGTCCATGACCATGACCTATGCCCACAGCGTTGCGAATGGCGTTGGTGATGTAACGCTTGGCCGCTGGCACGGCGTCCCTAAGTGTCATGCCCTTGGCCAGGTTTGCCGCAACGGCAGACGCGAAGGTGCAGCCGGTGCCATGGGTGCTGGTGCTCTCGATTCGCTGGGCCGTGAAGGCACGGAACTCGTTACCGTCGTACAAGATGTCCGTGGGCGGGCCTTCCAGGTGGCCTCCCTTTACGATAGCTGCCTTGGCCCCCATGAAGACCAGCTCTTTGGCAGCCCAACGTGCGTCGTCCAGGTTTTCCACCGGGCGGTTGACCAGCACGGCAGCCTCAGGCGCGTTGGGAGTAATGACAAAGGCTAGGCGCAACAAGACCTTGCGCATGGCGTCCACAGCCTCTTCTTGAAGCAGCCTATCACCGCCTTTGGCAATCATGACCGGGTCCACAACCAGCTTGGTGATATTGTGCTCTTTGACCTTGTCCGCGACAACTTGAATGATGGCGGAGCTAGACAGCATGCCAACCTTAACAACATCGGCGCCGATGTCCGTAACGATGGCGTCTATCTGACTGGCAATAAGGCTTGTGGGTAACTCGAAGACCTCGGTAACGCCGGTGGTGTTCTGTGCGGTTATCGCCGTAATGGCAGACGTTCCGTAAACGCCGTGGGCCGCAAAAGTCTTGAGGTCCGCCTGAATGCCGGCTCCTCCTCCAGAATCAGATCCGGCGATTGTCATAACTGTGGGTACGTGGGTCATCGGTTTGCTTTCGTTATTTTTTGGATAGGCTTTGAATAGGCAAGGAAAAGGATAGCATTAAACACTATGCGTACGTTCAGAGGCGACTTAACCACGGGAACAGACTAATCTTTCGCCGGCTGCTTATCCTCTTCTTCTTGCTTGCGTATCTTCTCGGCCCGCTTGCAGATAATGCTATGAAGATTGCGAACACCGTTGCCGGAAACCGCCATCTTGCGCCGCTACCGCCGTTTCGACTCCCGTATCTCGCCCTTGGTAATGCGATGATTATTCATAGCCTCGCCTATTTTCAGCTAGACATCAAACCACTGTTCGCCGTTGTACGCCGACTCCCAAAACTGGTACTCATATCTCAGCGCCGTTCGAAATATACGATCGATCTCCGGTAGTCTGTCGCCAATATCCAGGCCATCCAGATAATTACCCATCCAGTCTACGAGCCCACCCAAAACCTCGGGAGTGTGCAGTTTTAGCCACTCTCGATACACGGGATTCGTCGGTTTCTTGCCAGCGTTCAGGAATCGAGTCCCCCAGTCCAGGTAGGTGCCTTCGGTCACATAGAGGATGGTAATTATATCCTCGAAACGCCCCGCCATGGACGTGCGCACTATGAAATCTCCCAGTGCTTGCGTAGTGGGCGACGCGCTTGCCGACGAATACTGTTCTTCTGAAGCACCAAGTTCCTTGAAGAAACCGATAAATAGATCGTTCTCAGGATTTATTATGCCGGTCATAAACCGGTTTAGAACATCGGTCGCTTCAAAGTCCGGTGCCTTGGCCATGGCCACCGCCGTCGCCATCACAAGGTCCTTGACGAAAACATAGTCTTGCAAGAAGTAATTGGTCGACCTCTCGATTGATAAGGTTCCATCGCCCATTTCCATGATAAATGGATGGCTTACTACCTTCTCCCAGAGGCCTGCGTGCTTGTTTCGAAGGTCCTGAGTTAACGACATTTCTTCTCCGAATGGGCCTGCGAACACGTGCGCTAGCAGTGCCTCGATTTTTCAAAATGCCCTTCGATTAACTTTGGTCGAAGGGCATCAGTATTAACTTTCTGCTCTGGAAACTACTCTTCGAACTGGCTGGTGAACGCCTTGGACGCGTCCAGCTCATCCTTTAGGAGGCCGTTCTCATGCATCCATTTGGCGAAGCTCTCCCATCGACCGGAGTCCTGCTCACCAAAGTCTGCTGCAGATGTCTGCCACACAGGCTTCAGAAGGTCTGCACCGGGTCGTTCGATTTTCTCGTCTACTTCTTCCTTAGTGCCGCGCAGAAGAACGTCTACACCAGCCTGAGGATCCGCCACGGCATCGGCATACCCACGTCGCACCGCCTTCAGGAAACGCTCCACCACATCAGGGTCCTCCGCAAGCTTCTTTTCACTTGCCACCATTACCAGCTCATAGTAGTCAGGCACTCCCCACTCTTCCATCTTGAGCACGGTTACCGGGTGGCCCTCGTTCTCCAGCAAGATGGTCTCGTGAGTCCAATACGCCCCAACCACGGCGTCCACGGTGCCACTGATTAGAGATTCCGCCAGGTTAAAGCCGACGTTGACCAGCTCCACGTCGCCTAGGCCGCTCAAGCCATCAAACTTAAGCATGGTTTCCAGCAGCGGCTCGTTGGTCGGTATTCCGGGATAACCAACCTTCTTGCCTTTCAGGTGTGCTGGGCGGGTGATGCCTGAGGACTTTAGCGCAACGACAGAGTTCAGCGGATGCTGCACCATACCCGCGATAGAGACCACGGGAACGCCCTGCGCTCTGGCCAGCAATACGTCTGGCTGGTAGCTAATGCCGAAGTCATCACTTCCAGCGCCAACGGTCTGCAACACAGTGGACGGGTCCACCGGCGTGTACAGGTCCACTACCAGGTTTTCATCAGCGAAGTAACCCTTCTCCTCCGCAATGAACAGCCCTAGATGGTTGGAGTTGGGGTACCAGTCCAGTGCTAGCTTTACGGTCACCTGGTACGGCTCTCCCCCGCCACATGCCGCCAGGGCCAACGTCATCAGCCCAACGAGCGTGGCCAGGACAAGCTTCACATTTCTTTTCATCCTTGTGTCCCCCTATTAATGATATCTACTAACATTTCATAACTCTTATACAGAATTTTCCAAAGCCCTCTTCTGGCGCTCCGTGTGCCACCAGGGTATGACCAGTCTCTCCACCAGTCCCACCAGCAGGAACAGCAATATGCCGATTGCCGATAACACAACGATGGCTGCGAATACTCGCTCCGTGAGGAACTGGGGTTTTGATCGAATCATCAGGTAGCCCAGTCCGACGCTGGAACCCACCCATTCGCCTATTACAGCGCCTATTACACTGACGGCCATGGCAACTTTCGTTCCAGAGAACAGGAAAGGCAGTGAGGACGGAAATTGCAGTTTCATGAATATCTGCCGACGGCTGGCTCCCAGCGTCCGCATTAGCCTAACCATGTCCGGATCCACGGACTTCAGGCCGTCCACCATGTTCACCACGATCGGAAAGAATGCGATCAAGCCCACGACTATGACCTTGGGCGCCAGACCGTAGCCTATCCATATCAGGAGGAGCGGCGCGACTACTATAATCGGAATGGTCTGGGATGCGATGACAAACGGGTATATGGCCCGCTCCAGCGTTCTCGATAAGGCAATCACGGAGGCAAGCACTACGCCTGATACAAGTGCGAGTCCAAATCCTATGAGAATTTCGACCAAGGTTATCCAGGTGTGGCGGCTGAGAAGCGCGGCGTCTTCCACCATGGTTACGGCGATGACAGTTGGCGAAGGGAGCAGCCACTTCTGCACATCGAAGATTAGAACGTAGCCTTCCCAAACGGCTAACAGGCCCAGGATGATGACCAGCGCGGGCAGCCAATTGGTTGCGAAGGACCTGACTAGGCTAGCCACTAGCCACCTCGCCACGAACGGATGCCAGGAGCTGTGCCTTCAACGCCACGAACTCGGGCTGGGTGACCATCTCCTGGTGGCGCGGCCTGGGTAGGTCTATGTCCTGCACAAGAGTCATACGGCCAGGGCGGCTGGACATGACGTAGACTCTGTCCGACAAAAATATGGCCTCGTCCACATCATGGGTTACGAGAATGATGGTCTTCTGCACACGTCTCCACATGCCCAGAAGCCACTCCTGTATCTGTGAGCGAGTCAGAGCATCCAGTGCGCCAAAGGGCTCATCTAAAAGAAACACCTCTTGGTCGGCCAAAACCGTGCGCAAGAAGGCTGCCCGTTGCCTCATGCCTCCGGATAGCGTATGAGGATACTCGTCTTCGAAGCCCGAGAGGCCAAAGTCATCCAACAGCGCCCTGGCACGTGCCTGCGCCTCAGCCTTAGCGACGCCTTGCACTTCCAGGCCTATTATGGCGTTGTCCAGAACTGACCGCCAAGGCATTAGGAGGTCGCGCTGCTGCATGTACCCAACCCCACCCAGACGATCATTGTCCGTTTGGCCATAAATGGAGATAGCACCGCTGGAGGGCTGGTCCAGGCCCGCAATGATGTTGAGCAGGGTGCTCTTGCCGCACCCGCTGGGGCCGATGATGCTTACAAACTCGCCATCCGACGCTACAAAATCCACATCCTCCAGCACCGCCAAAGAAGTGCCGTTCTGCATGTAGCGTTTGGAAACACCGGTGACCTGAATCGCAGGCTGAATGCTGGACTCAGTCGCTTCTGTGGCCATCATCAACTCCAATTCATCGGGAGTATGCACCAGTTCGCACCTCGCTGGCCTGTAAATAGTGGCCAAAGACATAAAAAAAGACCGCCCCTCATTCTGGGCGGCCTCTAGTGAATGGGATCATCCATCCCTCCGCTGGCATTACCCAGATCAGGTTTACGGGGTCGCTCCGATATGTCGGAGCCTCTCAGCCTGGCGTAACCAAGCTCCCCCCGGGTGTATCAATGTTATTTTTCTGCTGTTGGCCCAAGTCTATCGAAGGAGACTTCCAGTGTCAACAAAACTAATTTCTGGCAATACGCCGTTCCATTTAAGTTTCTAATCCAGTGTTACAATCGATAACAAGAGGAGTTTCGCAATTGACTAGCCAACCAGAAATAGTATCGTTCGACGACTCAATCAAGGCCATGGAGCCGCTGCGACAGGCAGTCTCAGCTTTTGGCATTGAGTTGGCGGACGTGCAGTTAGACAAGTACTATACCTATTATAAGGAGATGGTGGACTGGAACCAGCGAGTTAACCTGACGGGAATCACTGAGTTTCAGGATGTGCTAACGAAGCACTATCTCGACTCGTTATCAGTTTCGATGGCTCTATCAGATGAGCTGAAATCGAACGGTTCATTTATCGACGTGGGTACGGGAGCAGGCTTCCCAGGAATTCCCCTGTGCCTAGCCTTCCCAGGAATGAGCGGGACACTGCTGGACTCCACCGGCAAGAAGACAATATTTCTCGAATACATCGTCGAAATACTTGAGCTGAATCGCCTTAGCGTGGTTAAAGACCGCGCGGAGACCTTGGCACTGGCACCTGAGCATCGAGAGGCCTACGATCTTGTTTTGGGCAGAGGCCTGGCGGGCATGGCCGCGTTTGCAGAGCTAACGTTACCCTTCGCCAAGGTTGGAGGGCTAGTGATCGCTCAAAAGCTAACCAACTCATCGGAAGAGATAGCAGCCGCGTCAAACGCAATCGAGCTACTGGGTGGTGAGTTAAAAGAGGTCATTCAGGTGGCCCAAAAAGGGCTGGATAACAGGGCGCTGGTCGTGGTAAAAAAGATTATGACAACACCGATGAGATATCCCAGAAGACCTGGATCTCCGTCCAAGAATCCTCTGTAAGGCTTGGCCATCATTTCGGTCCAACTATAAATAGAATGCCAGTAACGCAGTCTAAACCACAGCAGCCTAATAGCCCCTCACTGAGACGTCGGTTTCTGTCACTCCCTACACTCTTCTCCTTTGCGGTAGCGGGAACACTTCTCTTTCTTCTGTTCAGTCGGTTCGATCTGGACAGGGAGGAGACATGGAGTACGATCCGGGGCATTAACATCTGGCTGTACATGGCCGCCCTTGCCACCTACTACGCCAGCTTCTGGTTCCGTGGCATGCGATGGCAATTGCTGGCACGAAATACCGGCGCAATGACTGAAGAAGACAGCCGCCTACCATCTGTCCTAAAGTCGTCCCAACTAATTCTCATCGGCTGGTTCGTCAACTCCATCATGTGGTTACGTTTGGGCGACGCCTACAGGGCCTACCTGTTTGCTCAGCAGTCCAAAAGCAGCTTTTCCTGGAGCCTGGGCACCATCGTGGCTGAGCGCATTGTGGACATCGCCACAATCCTCGTCATTTTAGTAGCCAGCATCGCAGCCTTCACCCTGACCAATCAGAGCACCGCAGCCAACCTGCTACTTATCGCGGCGTTAGGAATCGTCGCCATAAGTGCAACACTGCTGCTGGCCATGCGCTTCTACGGACAGCGATTAGCCAAGTTTTTACCCAGCCGAATGGAAGCAGCGTACAACAGCTTTCAGCAGGGCACGCTGGGCAGCTTCAAACAGCTTCCCGGAGTATTCCTGCTAGGGCTGATCGGCTGGGCGTTGGAGGTCGGCCGCCTTTACTTCGTCGTCGCGGCACTGGGGCTGGACGCTCCTTTAGCGCTTCTGCCTATAGTCGCGCTGGGCCACGCTTTGTTAAGCGCTGTGCCAACTCCAGGTGGCGTAGGCGTGGTGGAACCAGGCCTCATTGGCCTGCTGCTGATAAGCATGGATCGCACCGATGCGCTTTCTATTACGCTGGTGGATAGATCAATTACATGCCTTAGTATTATCGGGGTCGGCGGGCTCATGTTCCTCATCATGCATTTGACAAAAATCGAAAGAGGCAGCAAGAAAACAGGCCCACTTAGTGAGGTAAAACCCGGAAACCAGACCAGTGATATAGCCGGTTAAACGCATAAACTTATATTAAAGTGACTAACCAAAATCAGAAATGTAAATAATGTTTAATCAATCTTGACATAAGGCCGTTTAGGGGTTAAACTCGGCCAGAATACGGAAAATCTGCGGGAGGCGATCAGTTAATGCTGAAAGAAGAATCTAAGAGCAAGGTAAGCCACGTAGTAACTCGGCCAGGCCGAAAACATGGCGATACCGACGTAACAATCCCAGTGGCGGAATCACTAACGACCGTACCAGGTATTCCTCAAAAAGAGGAAGATGTAGCCTTCTACAGCCGTGTATATCCGATAGAATCCCAGAATATCGATAAGGCCGCAGACCGCGAATGGGTCTGGACGGTATATACCGAAGACATTCTGAAGTACCGCACACGACACGACGAGCTGAACGAACCTCTCGTAAATGCAGCGTATGTCAGCGGTAACGTTGGCCCAACAGGCGATGTCAAAGAAGGCCTAGATCTGACGGAAATGATCCGACTTAAGGGTCGTGAACTAGGATTCGGCGAGGTTGGCTACGCCAAGTTCGACCATAAGTACGCTTATGCAAGCAAGAAGCGCTGGGTCAAGTACGAGCACACGATTTGCCTAGCTCTTGAGCAGGACTACTCCCTGACTCAGACCATCCCCAGCCTTGGTGCTGAAACCACTCACTTCGGCACATACGAGATTGAGGGTGCCCTAGCACTAGACCTGGCCGACTACATTCGCAGCCTCGGCTATCACGCTCAGGTACACAGCCCCAATGACAACTCCGGTGCATACATCCCAATGTTCGTAGCAGCAGGCCTCGGCCAGCTGGGCGCGAATGGTCAGCTACTCTCACCACACTTTGGCTCCCGCGCAAGGTTGGCGATGATCACGACCGACGCTCCTATTAACTACGATGAGCCCATCGACTATGGCGTGCACCAGTTCTGCCAGGAGTGCCAGGTATGCGTAAACCGCTGCCCGGGTCGCGCTCTGGTTAAGCAGAAGGTATGGTGGCGCGGCGCTGAGAAGAACAAGTTGATCTATGAGCGATGCCGACCAGTCATGGCCCGATACGATGGTTGCGGTATCTGCATGAAGGTATGCCCGATCCAAAAGTACGGTATGCCTGAGGTAATGAAGTACTACGTCGAGACCGGCGGAGGAATCCTCGGTAAAGAGACGGACAACCTTGAGGGCTACGAGATGGACAATGGGACCTACTATGGTCCTGGCTCACTTCCTCAGTTCAATCGACAATTCTTCGAAATTCCTCATGGAAAGAAGGAAGACTGGCTGTTTGAGCAGTTCAAGGAAAGGCTCAACAACGAAATGCCCTCCACGGAAGAGATCATGGACTTCGCCGTTGAACTCAAGAACATTGTGGATAAGGGTCACACCACCCGAGGCGACGAATAATCAATCGCTCCGGTCTGGAAGTCAATAACTTAGGTTAGAAACATATAGGGCTGGCCCGCCGCGAGGTAGGCTAGCCCTATAACTTATATGAGGTGGATAGAGGATGTTCGAAAAAGCACAGATTGATAACCTTTTCGCAGAGTTGAAGCAGGACTGGCAGGGCAAGCCTGATTTCGAGAAACTTCACAGAGATGTGGATCTTGGAATTGCGTTCTACGACACAGGACGCCGCATGGAAGGCTTGGATGACAGAGCCGTAACTTTGATAAACAAGCACAAGCCTGCATAGTCTCTGGCATAACTGTAGATAATGCTTAATAGGGAGCGCTCCGAAATGTCGGGACGCTCCCTATTTGCATTTTCGTATGCTTTTATTGCGGCCAACTTCCCCTGCCCTATCCCACTTGTTATAATCAGGCGATTTCACAGAAGAACGCATATGAGTTCCGGCTTTTGCCAACGCAGTCAGAAATGGCGTGAGCCAAGAACTAATCACTAACAACTAACTGCTGATAAATAATAAACAGGAGAACTTGATGGCAACAGAGGCGAAACAGGACCTCCGACACAAGAGCAAAGTTGTAGTCGACGGAGCAGATAGAGCGCCAGCCCGCTCAATGCTGCGCGCCGTAGGTCTGCAGGACGACGATTTCAAGAAGCCGTTTGTGGCAGTGGCGAACCTGGCCAGCGACGTCACCCCTTGCAACGTACACCTGGACAGGCTGGCCCAGAAGGTCAAGCAGGGAGTTCGGGAGGCAAACAGCGTCCCCTTTCTCTTCGGCACCATCACCATCAGCGACGGCATCTCCATGGGCACCGAGGGCATGAAGGCGTCCCTGGTGAGCCGCGAGGTCATCGCCGACTCCATAGAGACTGTTACCTTTGGCGAAAGTATGGACGGCCTAATAGTTGTGGCAGCCTGCGACAAGAACATGCCAGGCGCAATGATGGCCATCGCACGTCTGAACGTACCGTCCCTCTTCTTCTACGGCGGGGCCATACTGCCGGGCAACTTCCAGGGCAAAGACATTAACATTCAGGACATGTTCGAGGCCTGTGGGGCCTACTCCAGAGGCAACCTGACCTTTGAGGACCTGATCGCAATGGAGCGAGTGGCCTGCCCCGGCGAAGGCGCATGCTCAGGCATGTTCACCGCCAACACAATGTCATCGGCCATCGAGGCCATGGGCATGTCCATTCCCGGCGCGGCGTCCATTCCGGCTGTCGACCCGCGAAACGAAGACATGGCAATAAAGGCTGGTCAGATTGTGTACGGCCTGCTGGAGAAGGGCATCAACCCTCGGGACATCATGACTCGCGAGGCCTTCGAGAACGCCATCACAGTAGTCATGGCCATGGGCGGCTCTACCAACGCGGTGCTGCACCTGCTGGCCATAGCCCATGAAGCCAAAGTGCCTCTGACGATGGACGACTTCACCACGATAGGCAACCGCACCCCATACCTCACCGACCTCAGGCCGGCGGGCAGGTTTGTTATGTCCGACGTGGACAAGGCTGGCGGCGTCCCTGTGATAATGAACCAGCTTCTTGAAGCAGGTCTCCTGCATGGCGATTGCCTGACTGTTACAGGCAAGACCATCGCCGAGAACCTGACCGAGTTTAGTGGCCAACCTGACAGCCGAGTCATATACCCTGTGGCATCGCCACGCAGCGCCACCGGTGGCCTGGTAATCCTGAAGGGCAACCTTGCCCCAGAGGGTGCTGTCATCAAGGTCTCCGGAACCAAGCACGTTACGCACGAAGGCCCAGCCCGAGTGTACGATGGCGAGCGACCGGCCTTTAATGCAGTTATCAACGGCGACATCAAGGCCGGCGACGTGCTGATAATTCGCTACGAAGGGCCCAAGGGCGGCCCCGGCATGCAGGAGATGCTCTCGGTCACTGGCGCCGTAATGGGCGCTGGCCTAGGCGACTCCATCATGCTTATAACAGACGGACGCTTTTCCGGCGCAACGCATGGCCCATGCATAGGTCACGTGGCGCCAGAAGCCATGGTGGGCGGTCCCATCGGCCTGCTGCAGGAAGGTGACATTATCTCCGTAGATGTGACAAACCAGTCTTTGAACGTGAAGCTAACCGATGACGAGTTGGCACAGCGTAAGGCCGAATGGAAGGCGCCTCCTCCCAACTACACCGACGGCGTGTTGGCCAAATATGCCAAACTGGTGTCATCGGCGTCCATCGGAGCTGTCACTACAGCTGATCTCTAACTAGAACTTTTCGAGGTGGCCCTTCGTCTTGGGGGGCCACTGTGACATAATTAGCCGAGAATAGCCCGTTTCTTCCACAAATACCCTAGCCAAAATAGCGTTGTATTGCTTCTCATACAAAAGATTTCATAGATAACAGGTGAAGCTTGTGATATATTGCACATATGGCGGCTATGACGGAAATCACAGCCCATAGCTCGGGCATGGGCATCGGTTCGACAATCAGATATGTGCTTTTTGCAGTAAGCGCTATCCTGATGGCGGTCACTCTGTACATGATATTCTTCTGGGTGCCGACCGAACTGAACCTGGGCGTGTCCCAGCGCATATTCTACTTCCACGTACCGCTAGCCTGGCTTGGCATGCTTTCTATCGTGATCGTCGCCATTGCCAGCTTGCTACACTTGATCACGGGCAAGTCTAAATGGGACGACCTGGCCTACACCACGGCGGAGCTAGGAGTACTGTTTGCAACGCTAATTCTGGTGACGGGCTCAATATGGGCCAGAGGCGACCTTGGCTGGTGGTGGACGTGGGATGCCAAACTTACCACTACACTAGTGCTGTGGTTCATATACGTGGGCTACTTGATGGTGAGAGCCTACTCTACCAAGGGTTCGCAGGGTGCGCGCTACGGTTCTGTCGTTGCTCTGATCGGCGCAGTTGACGCTCCGATCATCTACATGGCGACCGTGTGGTGGCGGACGGCTCACCCAGAGCTTAACGTAGGACCAGTGGCAACGGATGGCGACTCCATAGGCTCCGCAAACATTTACATTACCCTACTGGTCTCGACCCTGATGTTCACTTTCCTTTATGCTTATATGGTGATGGAACGCTACTCAATGAGACGAACGGAAACGGCCCTGGATGAAGTTCATCAAATGTTCGATTAATATGGCCCGATTAACAAGAATCTTTGGAGTCGGAGCACTCATCCTAATGGCAGTACAGCTAGTTGCCACCAGGACTGCGTTTGCCTCCGGCATGGTCCAGCAGAACCTGCGAGGCGAGTCCGAGCTGCCTTGGCTCTTCGCCGTGTACATCATTACATGGGCTGTATTCTTCGGTTACATTTTTATGCTTTCTCGAAGGCAGCGCGAGATGCGAAGAGAGATCAACGCGTTGAAACGAGCATTGGCTGACAGGGAAACCAAGAGCTAAATCAGTAATACCAGGCGCCCATTGAGACGGAGTAAGGCGGAGGAAGACGGGAAAATGGCAGAGGCACCAGACAGCAACCCCGACAATAACAAGGGAATTCCTGATCGGCTGCTAGAGTACGGCGCGCCGAGAGGCCTGTTCGCAGGCAAGAGCAAGCTGATGATAGGGTCAGTCGTGCTAGTGGGGGCGCTTGTCTATTTCGCGTTCCTAGCCTTTCAAAGCGCCACGGTCTACTACTACACCGTCACAGAGTTGCACGACGTTGGACCGACGCCCGAGAACAAGCTGGTCCGGGTAAACGGCAAGCTAATCGAACCATCTTTCGCTAGAGCAGACGGCTCTACGCTGGCTAATTTCGAGCTGACCGACGGGGCTAGCAACGTGCATGCAACCTACAACGGTGTGCTTCCAGACCTATTCTTCAACAGTCACTCGGAGATCATTCTGGAGGGAACCTTTGGCAGCGACGGCGTATTCACCGGTCAAAACATCATTGTTAAATGCCCCTCCAAGTACATCGAGTTGGAAGAAGAGGGCGAACCTCAACCAGCCGACTATACTTAGGTGAATTAAGTCTACAAATAATAAAAGGGCGGTCTGATTCATGACCGCCCTTTTATATTGCCCGTTAAGACTGGTTAACTAGGCCTCAAAGCCGTTGTCGCACCCCGTAACAGTTGCATCCGCCATGAAGTCGCTCCTCTAACCTAATATGACTTAGCGCTTTGCAACTTTGGTGCGCCTCTTACGGCATTCGGTTCTTCAGAGCCTCTATTAGCACCGGCAAGACCTCTTCGTAATCGCCTATTATGCCAAAGTCTGCTGCCTTGAATATGGGAGCACGGCCGACATTGTTGATGGCTATGATGGTACCTGACTTCTGTATGCCAACGGTGTGGTTAAACGCGCCACGCAGGGCTATGGCAAAGTACAGGCTAGGGGACACCGACCGTCCGGACAGGCCTATCTGAGTCTGACGCGCTGCCCAACCTGCCTCCGTTACGTCCCGCGTGGTGCCCAATGGCGCATTGAAGACCGCCGCAAGCTCGCGTATTGGCCCCATGTTCTCCGGCCCGCCTATGCCCATGCCAAAACCAACGACGACACTAGCGCTGTCCAGATCCGCGCCTTCCGCCAACTCATCAGATACGCTCTCCAGGACATTAACGTGAGGCTGGCCAAGTGCCTCGGTAGAAAGCCTGTCTATCATAGGCTGAACGCTCTCACTGGGGACCAGCTGTGTCAGCATTCCCGGGCGCACCGTGGACATGTAAGGCAGCGTCCTGGACAGTATAGGCGCAACAATGTTGCCGCCAAAGGCAGGCTTCAGCTGCACCAGTCTTCCCTCGTCATCGATATCCAGGCCAATGCAGTCTCCAGTAAGGCCCAACTCCAGCCGCCCTGCTACCCTGGCAGCCCAGTCCCGACCGCGCATAGTGGCGGACATCAGCACTGCATAAGGCTTATGCTCCTGAATGGCTTCGCACAACAACGCAGTGTACGTCTCCGTATCGTAGTTCCCCAGCGCAGGAGCATCCGCCAGGCGAACCCGATCCGCACCATGAGACGTCAGCACTGAGCAGTAGCCTTCCACATTCTGACCTATCAGCACAGCCTCGACGCAAGTACCTAACTCGGATGCCAACTCTGAGGCGCGACCAAGTAGCTCCAGAGTCACAGGTCTGACCTGGCCGGCAAGAATATCCGCCACAACCCAGATCGCGCCCACGTCGCCAATCTCTCTTCGAGGCCCCCTCTCGGGCCCAGCTTGACCATCTTCGGCGCTGGCTTCTTCGAATACGCCCCTGGTTTCCAGGTAGGCCATAAGCTCTGCCACCGACTCAGCCACAGACTTCTCGCTGAACACGATCTGGTCGCGCTGGGGCTCGATGGAGTAAATCTCGTTAACAAAGGTGGGCGAGCCGTCCAGCCCAAAAACTGACGTATCGTCCGTCAGATCCGCGGCGGTGAGTTCCAGGATCGGCTTGCTCAGAGCGGCTTCCCGCTGTTCCCGCCTAGGGTAGATCTCTGGCGCTACCTCTTCGGTAACGGTGATTAACGCAGGCAAAGAGCACTCAACAAGGTCGTAGCCCTCGTCAGTCATCCGCCTCGCCTTCATTGCGCCGTCGGAAAGCTCAAGTTCACGCACACCGGTAACCTGGGGTATGCCCATTAGCTCGGCGACCTCCGGCCCAACCTGACCAGTCTCGGCATCTACGCTGTTCAGTCCACAGATGATGAGGTCGAAGTCATCCCTCTTCAGCGCGAAGGCCAGTGCACGGGCTGTGGCTAGTGTGTCCGACCCGGCGAAAGCTCTGTCGTTGAGGTGCACTCCCCGGTCGATTCCCATAGCCAGCGCCTGCACCAGGGCATCCCTTGCCTGTGGAGGGCCCATCGTGAACACAACCACCTCAGCGGGAGTCGATTCTTTCAACTGCACGGCCAGCGATAGCGCGATAACGTCGAAGGGGTTCACCTCGCTGGGCACTCCCTCGCGAACCACCTTACGGGTCTCGTTGTCGAACTTGAGTAGAGAGACCACTGGGACCTGCTTTATGCATACGGCTATCTTCAACGTTTGCCTCCGTCACCTGTTGAGTCATCTATTTGTCTGGTAGGATTTTCTGCAATGTCGGCAAGGCCGTCAACCCCACCAGGTTTTGGGCAAAAAAGTAGGCCTCAGTGGTCCAAAATGGAAACCGCTGAGGCCTTCGTAATTACACGGCCTGTTTTTTTTAAGCCGACTTAACTTTCGTCTATCTTCTTCTTTAGACGATCAGCAAATCCGGTGGGGGCCTTTTGCTGAGGCGTAGCTCGAAGCAGGCCTACCGTCGCCTTCAAAGACTGGATGAAGGAGTGACAGGGACCGCACCTTACCAGATGTTCGTTTAATCGAGTGGATACCGACTCGTCCAGATAATCATCGATGAGGTCTGACGACGACTCGCGGACCTCCATACAGTCGGGATCCATTTCGTTGCGCCTAAAAAATCCTGCTATCCGGGAAACCATGCCATTCTCCGTGCCGTACTTCAATAAAAAGGACGTTAATATCTAAGGTATTAAACTATAGGCCAGCGGCCAACACCGTTTTCCTATGTACTTTTTAGATGCGCTGAACTACAATTTGGTGCGCCTTCCCTGAATGAATTTCTTACCCCGTTCACGACCAAATAACGATTTGGAAACCACCTAAAAATAATGGACGAACGCGAAGAACAAACAGATTCTCAGACTTCACTACCCGATTTCGACTTAATCGTAGAAGAACACTCTGACTTCGTCTAAATCGTGGCGTACCGCATGATGGGAAACGCCGAAGACGTTGCTCAGGAAGCGTTCATTTCAGCATACCGCGCCAGGGACCGATTTCGCGGCGACTCAAAAGTTACAACCTGGCTCTACCGAATTACCTCCAACGCGGCGTTGATGCGCCTCCGCAAGGAAAAGCGCGGTCGCAGCCTCACCCGCACAGGCCTCGACGACGTGGACATTCCCAGTTGGGGCGAGACGCCTGAAGGGTCTGCCGTGACTTCCGAGTTGGGCGAGAAGATTCTTGAGGGTATCGCGATGCTTCAGCCAGACCTGCGCGCCGCTGTGGTGCTGAGGGATGTCTCAGGCCTCTCCAACACAGAATCTGCGGATTCACTGGGCATCACTGTCTCTTCACTGAAATCACGATTGCACAGGGGCCGTATATTGCTTCGGAAGCGTATGTCGGACTACGTGAAGTCCGCCCAGTTCTAGACTTCGAGCTTAGCCGATGGGCGTCAGCTTGAAGTCTAGAACTGCCTCGCACCAGTGAGCCACCGCGAGAAGTCTCTCCTCGTCGAATGGCGCCCCTGCCAACTGAACCCCTAATGGCAACCCGTCGGCGTTTAGACCCAGCGGCAGGGTCATTGTTGGCAGTCCGCACGTCGTCCATGGGGCCTGGAACATAGGATTTCCTGTGGTTGTCCGGTCCTTGGGTGCTGCGGTTGGCGTCGACGGTGTCAGCAGGACATCGTACCCGCGAACCGCCTGCTCCATCTCTCGACGGAAGCGACGCCTCCCCCTCTGCGCCTGAACGTATGTAACGGCTGGGGTTATCATGCCCATCTCTATCAGCTCGCGTACTACTGGGGCAAAATCGTCCGGCCTAGTAGCAAAGTTCTCCTGATGAACGGCAGCGGCTTCCACGCTCATTAGCACCTTCTGAATAGCCAGCACGGCCTCAAAGTCAGTTGGAACCTCCACGGCCTCAACGACGGCTCCAGCGCTGCGTAGGCTTTCTACGGCGGCCTCAGTGTGCTTCAGGACCTCTGCATCGCACTCCTCGAAGTAGAACTTTCGGAGCACGCCAATACGAGGTGCCGACTTCTGCGTACCAATGGCATCGACATAGTTCGAAGGCGCTCGTCGGGAGGTGTGGTTGTCTTTGATGTCGTGGCCCGCCATGGCCGTAAGCATCAGGGCTGCGTCTTCCACCGTTCGAGTGAACGTCCCCATGGTGTCCAGAGTCCAGGACACGGGATAGACGCCGAACCTGCTAATACGGCCAAAAGTCGGCTTGAAACCCACAACGCCGTTGTACGAGGCAGGCCTCAGCACCGAGCCACCCGTCTGCGTGCCCAGCGACGCCGGGAACATGCCCGTTGCCGCTCCCACCGCCGAGCCGCTGCTGGACCCACCAGGCGTGTGAAGGGCGTTCCATGGGTTGTATGTGGGAGACGGGTCGCCGCACGCAAACTGCGTGGTCACCGTCTTGCCCATTATGATGGCGCCTGCCCTCTTGAGCGTGGCGACTGCGGTGGAATCGTGGTCCGGCACATAATCGGCGTATATGGGCGAACAGCAGGTGGTCTTCATGTCCTGAGTGTTGTAGATGTCTTTTATGCCCACCGGAACGCCGTGCAGCGGTCCGCGAGGCCCTTCGCGCATGAGCTCGGACTCGCGTTCGATAGCAGTGGCCATGGCGCCCTGACGATCCAGCGTAACCCAGGCTTGTAGGCTGGGCTCAAGGGCTTCGCAACGAGCCAACAGCGACTCCATCAGTGCCACCGGCGAAAGCTGCTTATCGCGAATCTGGGAGGCTGCCTGCGCTACTGATAGCTGGTACGGCTCAGTCATGGGTACACCTTTTTTCTTTTACATGTCGGGGTTCGGTCTAAATTTGAGGCACTATAGGGATTTGGCGGTCGCCTATGGCAATCCGCGGCTCACGCCAGTTTTCAGGCGACAATCATCGGTCGCCATCGAAATCAGAAAGTCAGCGACACCTTGAGCGCGCCGTCCTCTTTTGAGTAGGCCAGGTCGAAGGCGTCCTGCACCTTCTCGATAGGGAACGTGTGTGTCAAAAACGGCGCCATGTCGATCTCGCCCTTGGTGATAAAGTCCGTGGCCAACTGGAAAGCCGGCAGACCAGGCTCATCCTGCGCCCCGAAGGTCGTGTACATGTCCAGGCGCTTGCGGAAGAAGGTGTCCCAGTCGAAGGGCACCCGCTCCATGGTAGGAGGCAGACCGAAGACGGCTATAGTTCCCAGCGGCTTCACCATTTTAAGAGTCTGGTTTAGCGTCTCCACACTGCCTACGCCCTCGATTACTACGTCCGCGCCCTCGCCATTAGTCAGGTCCATGACTGCGTCGGTGGCACGCTGGCCGGTGACATCGATGGCCACGTCCACACCCATGCGCCGTCCCGCCTCCAGTCGAGGCCCTATTGGCTCCACCGCAATGATTCTGTGAGCGCCCAGACGCCTTAGCATGAAGTCATGGAAGAGGCCCACAGAGCCCTGACCTAAGACGACCACGGTCTTGCCTAATAATGGCGGGAGTTTCCGCGCGGCGAATACCACTGTACCCAACTGTTGCACCATTAGCAGATGCTCCGGCGGAACGTCAGTGGGCAGCTTGAGAAGGAACTGGGGGTCGATGACCTGGTAGCCGGCAAACACCTTGGAACTCCAGATGTTAGGCGCGGTAAGAACAAAGTCGCCTTCCTGAAACTCCGAGTCGCCAGGATCGACGACTACACCCACGCCCTCATGCCCAGGGTAGCCGTGCTCCAAGGGAAACTCATGCGCGTTCCAGCCCATGTAAACGATGTGCAGGTCACTGCCGCATATTGATCCCATGCTGGTTTTCACCAGAATTTTTCCTGGTTCCATGCAAGGAATGGGAATCTCGTCGCATTGAATTTTCGTTAAGGCGGTGGCCAGAGCGGCAGGCATCATTGTCATATGTTTTCCTTGAATGTTGGTTGGGTCGCTTCTACCGGGCAATTAAGTATAGCAGCAGTTAATTAGACCGCAGGCCGAATTTTCTCGGTTGCCGCCCACCCTGTCAAGTTCCTTTTGAAAAATTGGCCAAGGGGTATCGGGAGTACCCCCAGGCTTTAGTTATCCGTGCCAGCAATAAATTGAAGAATTCGGCCGTCGAGAGATAGCACGTAAAGTTCTTCCTCGTCGTCGACTCCAAAGGACGATATGTTGAGGGTTGTGTCGGCGAGGGATATACTCTCCGTCACTTTCTCGCCATCGAAACGCAAGGCCCACAACCTGCCGCTACAGAAGTCACCGTAGACATACGCACCGTAAAGAGACGGCAGCTGCTTCCCACGATACACGTATCCACCTGTGATAGAGCAGCCGGAGTCGCGACCATACTCGGCCACAGGCGGCTCCAAGCCAGCTTCGTCGCAGCCACCCCGGGAGCCGTAGCAGTGATCGCCTTCCTTGAAGTTCCAATCGTAATTAAGACCGGCCTTAACGAGATTTACCTCTTCATATTCGTTTTGGCCAACGTCAGCCGCCCATAGGTCTCCAGTGGCAGTGTCGATGGAGTACCTCCACGGATTGCGAAAGCCGTATGCCCAGATTTCAGGTCGAGCCCCCTGCACTCCCACAAAAGGGTTGTCCGTCGGAATAGCGTAATGGCCAGACCTATCGATGGCAGCCACGTCGATTCGGACAATAGATCCCAGCAGAGTGGCCAGGTTGAGACACGAGAAAGAGCCGGTTCGTGCCGTCCTTAGCTGTAGTCATACCTACTAGCCTATCTACTGGCTCCATATTAGGAAACGCCGGCTGCAGGTCTAAAGGCCTCAATGGCGGTGTCGTTGCGGTGACCGGAGATGACATGGGTGCAGCGGTGATCAATTCCGCAGCACGGGCGGGCGTCGGAGATAGAGTTGGGGCTGGCGTAGACGCATGGTTGCCAGTCGGAATTGGCGTATTCCGAACCTCGTCAGATGAAATTATGCTAGGCGTCGATGTCAGCGGGGCAATAGCTGCCTCTGGGGTTGAGGCGACAGGACTGGCGCTCGCGGCAACCACCATCGCTGCCGGGCTAGCAGCCATATCAGGCGCGGGACTCTCTTGAACGCCCGACTCTCCAGCGCATCCAACGGCTATTATCCGCCCTAGCCCAACTAATATAAAAAATCTCATTCGCCAATTATAGGAAATACAGCTGCGACGCAGTAGGCGTTTACCGAATGATATCATCACTACTGAAGTTCTTCAATAATTATTGACTGCCAACATAGAGGCTAAGGCTAGAAAATTTATGACGAAATATGCAGAAACATCTGAAGTGGGAATGGCGAAGATATGGGTTGCTGCAGGTGCCCTTGCAGGTCTGCTCGCCGTGGCCGCGGGCGCTCTAGGCACACACACATTGCGGGGCACGCTGGACGCTGACGCCCTCCGCATCTTCGAGACGGCGGTCCGATTCCAGATGTATCACGCCTTGGCATTGCTAGCTACCGGACTCTTCGCCGAGAAGTGGGTTGGCACATGGGCAACCCTATCCGGCTGGATGTTCCTGGCAGGCATAGTCCTGTTCAGCGGAAGCCTCTACATACTGGCGATGACCGGCATTGGCGCGTTCGGAGCCATTGCGCCCCTGGGAGGACTTAGCCTGATGTTCGGCTGGGCATTTCTCGCCATCGGCGCCTTCCGCAGATAGTTTTTTTAAATTTTTGTGCATATATGCATCAAAGGGTTAGGGCCAGGTGATTATTCTTAAGTTTTTTGAATAATCGGCTGAGGGCATGGAAAGTTGTTCCAAAGCTAGTTGTGAGGCTATTCTCTGAACAGCGAAGGCCCACCTATACATTCGAACCTCTGTCGTCCAAAACCTAGGCGTTCCGAAAATTCGTGTTAGTCCCGTCTTGCAGGTGACTCGCTAAACGGCAAAATCTGTTGTCGATTAGTCTTCTCCTAGAATCCTGGCCGGGTTCGTCTTAACGAGCTTCGTAAGCTCATCCGGGGACATGCCCTGATTCATTAGCGAGGCGATGGCCATGCGCATACCCTCAGCAGGTGGCGGATTCATCCACTGACCAAAGTCGGTTGTGACCACACAGTTGTCCAGCCCGAGCCAACGTACGGCATCCATTAGCTCCTTAACGGTGTAGCGCTGCCGTACAGGCATGCAAGCCAGGAAGGTATACTCCAGGTGCGCTCCCAGCGAAACCATCTCCTTCTGCTGCTCCACGGTAGCCACGTTTGCCGGATGAGTCGCGATCATGCGGGTGACGCCTGCGGACTTGGCGGCCTCGAAAACGGCTATAGCCTCCAGCGGGGAGATGTGGCCAGACGCCAGGACCATATCGTTCTTGGCAACGATGTCGATGACCTTGGTAGTCTCCGCCGTCAGCTTGCCACCGTCGTCGAATACGGAAATACCGGGCCCCTTCTTCAGGTTCTTAAGCCAGTAGTCGGCTGTCATAGTCGGCATCCAGACCACCTTTGTGCCCAGACCGGCTGCGACCTCCACAGCGTCCGGGTTTACACCGCCCACAGACCTGTTCAGAGCTATGGCGCCAAATACCTTTAGCCCCGGATACATACGGTTTAGCGCGTAGGTTAACGGAGCCGTCGGGTACTCGTGGGACTTCAGCACAAAACCACCCTGTTCTGCCTCGTAGGCCTGGCGAGCGACCTCCAGTGCGTCCAGTCGTCGCTCTACCCTGTCAGGCGCAGCGTGCACGTGAAGGTCATAGGAGCCTTTGAGGATCTCTTCAACTTCGGTATTCATCGTCACCTCGACTTGTAAATCGAACCATAGTGTACAATAACGGCTGATCGCAACAACATTTCGGCGAAATATCACGCCACTTAACCGGAGGATTCCATGCTTAACAAGCTGGGAAAACTTACCAAGATAAAGCAGGATATGGGAGAGCAGAAGGCTCCTCCCGGCCAATACATAACGGATAAATTCCCCGTGTTGACGTACGGCCCCACGCAGTACATCGAGCTGAACGATTGGGAGTTTCGAGTCTTTGGGCTGGTCGACAACGAGGTCACGCTGGACTGGCCTCAGTTCAACGCCCTGAACCAGACGACTCTTGACGCGGAATTTCACTGCGTCACCCAGTGGAGCAACCTGCACAATACCTGGGACGGTGTGCTTTTCAACGACCTCCTCAAGCTTGCGCAACCCAAGCCCGAGGCCAAGTTCGTTATGCTGCACTGCTATGGCGGCTACACAACCAACCTCCCGCTGGAGATCGTGAAGGACGACGACGTTCTATTTGCGCATACCCATCAGGGAGAGCCTCTGGAGGCAAAGCACGGCGGCCCGCTAAGGTTCGTGGTCCCCAAGAGGTACGCCTGGAAGAGCGCCAAGTGGGTCAACGGCCTAGAGTTCATGGCGGAGGACAAGCCTGGCTTCTGGGAAGAACGTGGTTACCACAATGACGGCGATCCCTGGAAAGAGCAGCGCTTCCTCGATAGTTTTGACTAGAAATAACAGACGCCAGTGGTTAATGGCAGCTGCTTCCACTGAAAGAAGCACTAGAACCTAAGCAACCTATCAGTGATTTGATACACAAAAAGAGGCCCTCTCGTTCGAGAGGGCCTCTTTAATGACCAACTTGGAGACAGCGCGAGACGTTACGCCGCCTTCACATTGTTGTCTTTATTCCATGGCAAGGCCATCTCTGTCCTTGCCATGGAATAAAGTCCGTCTGGCTTATCAATATCATGCATGTACCCGCACTGCAGGCACACCTTGTATTCGCCGTACATATCTCGATTGGTTTTTAATGCTCCCTGGCAACGGGGGCAACCCTTGAGCTCCAACATAGTCCTTTACCTCTAACTCCGATTAATCTTCCCTACCCAGCACATCACTCACATTCTTATATGTACAATCCGGGATGTAGATTCTGCGGAAAGCTTACCGGTCATCTGACTACGGCTCTACACTAATTACCAGTATAGTTCTTGACACGCTCCGTATCAATTAGTAGACTATTAATCGAGTGGAGTTAACACTCCCAAGCGCAGCTATCGAAACATTCCAACGCAAGACCCGTCGGCGAGAAGTCTGGCCTTGCCTGCTTGGTTCTATAACGGCGAAGGCCCTCTTATGGTTAGGCAAATTACCATTACGGGGGATTCAAAGTACTCGTAAAATGGGTATTTAACTAACCAGGGATATTCCTCAAGGCGGAGCATGCAGAGAAGGCGAATAGTCCAGGAAGAGTACGAGGGCGTCTACATAATAAGCGTCGCCGCTCGCATACTGGAAATGCACCCCCAGACGCTCAGGAAATACGAGCGCGTTGGCCTGGTAATGCCTTCCAGAACAGTAGGCATGCTACGGCTATACTCCGAAGAGGATGTAGCCCGGCTGCGGCTTATCAAGCACCTCGTGGGCAATCTGGGTCTTAACCTGGCCGGAGTTCAGATGGCCGTGGGCCTCTTCAATAAGCTGGCCCAAATGAAGTCCCAATTAGGTACTTTGAAGGGGGAGGCCCTCAAGCAGTCTTTAGACGGAAGCATCGATGATATGCTTGAGCTACTCCACCCCAAACTGCGATAATGGTACGGTTGGAGGTCTCGAATATATGACCCTGGAAGAAAGTTCCGAGGACGCAGAATCAGTGCAAGATTCAGAGGCGTCAGCTGAGGAAACAGAAGAAAAGGACGAGATGACGCTTACTGAAGAGCGCCTGGAAGAAGCATTGCGGGAAAAGGACCAGTTCAGGTCTATAGCCCAGCGTGCTCAGGCAGACCTCATTAACTATCGAAAGCGTGTGGCCGATGAGCAGCAAGAGCTCCGGCGCAACGCCAATACAAACATCATACTTAAGTTCCTTGGCGTGGCCGATGACCTGAACCGCGCTATGGACATGGTGCCGAAAAACGCCGTTGCCCCTGGCTGGATGGAGGGCCTTAGCCTGGTCCAGCGAAACATGGGTAATGTGCTGGACTCCGAGGGTGTCACAAAGATAAACGCATTGGGAGAGCCCTTCGAGCCCTGGGGACACGAGGCCGTGTTTTACCAGGAAACGCCAGACGGCGAAGAGGGCATCGTCACTGATGTAATACGAAACGGATATAAACTTCACGACAGAGTAATTCGCGCCGCGCAGGTTGTGGTCTCCAAGGCCCCCGAGCCGGCTCAGGATAATTCAGAATCAAGTCAGCCTGAATCACCCGATTCAGGGGCACAGGAGACGCAGTAATGGCAAAAATCCTAGGTATCGATCTGGGCACTACAAACTCATGCATGGCCATCATAGAGGCGGGCGAGCCCAGGATCGTTGAGAACGCTGAAGGAGCGCGCACCACGCCATCAGTGGTGGCCTTGAACGAACGCACTGGCGAGCGGTATGTCGGCATGACAGCAAAGCGTCAAGCGGTCACCAACCCAGTGAACACCGTCTACTCCGTCAAGCGTCTCATGGGACGACTATTCGAAGATGCGAGCGTGCAGAAAGACCTGCCCCTGCTCTCCTACGAAGTGGTCAAGCACAGCAATAACGACGCCCACGTCAAGATGGGTGACAAGTCCCACGCGCCACCTGAAGTTTCCGCCATGGTACTGCAGAAGCTGAAGCAGGATGCCGAGGCCAAGTTGGGCGAGACCATCACGCAGGCTGTGATAACCGTCCCTGCGTACTTCAACGACAGCCAGCGCAACGCTACCAAGGACGCAGGACGCATCGCAGGACTCGAGGTCCTGCGGATCATCAACGAGCCAACAGCGGCGGCCCTGGCTTACGGGCTGGACAAGAAGGCGGACGAAACCATCGCGGTTTACGACCTGGGTGGCGGAACCTTCGACATAACCATTCTGCAGATCGGCGACGGCGTTTTCGAGGTGAAGGCCACCAATGGCGACACCCACCTGGGAGGCGACGACTTCGATCAGCGCATCGTCGACTGGATTGTCGATGAGTTCAACAAAGACCAGGGTATCGACCTGAAGCAGGACAACATGGCCCTGCAGCGTCTCAAGGAGTCGGCAGAACGCGCCAAGATAGAGCTCTCAACGACGATGCAGACCGAGATCAACCTTCCATTCATAACGGCTGACGCATCAGGCCCTAAGCATCTGGTGATGACCCTTACCCGGGCCAAGCTGGAGCAGCTGGCGGATGAGCTAATCAAGCGAACGGAGGGTCCGTGCAAGCAGGCGATGACTGACGCGGGCCTGACCGCTGGCGACATTGACGAGATCGTTATGGTCGGCGGCATGACCCGTATGCCCAAGGTGGTTGAGGCCACTCAGGCACTGTTCGGCAAGGAGCCTCATCAGGGAGTGAACCCGGACGAGGTAGTGGCCATGGGCGCCGCCATTCAGGCTGGTGTCCTCCAGGGCGAGGTCCAGGACCTACTGCTGCTGGATGTCACGCCGCTGAGCCTAGGCATCGAGACCATGGGCGGCGTAGCCACCATACTAATACAGCGCAATACAACGATACCAACGTCCAAGAGCGAGAAGTTCACCACCGCCGCGGACAATCAGCCTAGTGTTGAAGTCCACGTTGTTCAAGGCGAGCGCAGCATGGCCGCCGAGAACAAGAGCATAGGGAAGTTCAACCTAGATGGCATTCTGCCCTCTCCCAGGGGACTACCTCAGATCGAGGTGACCTTCGACATAGATGCCAACGGCATCACCAACGTGTCGGCTAAGGACAAGGGCACAGGGAAAGAGCAGCGCATTACTATCACGGCCAGCTCGGGCCTATCCGAAGACGAGATCAACAACATGGTCAAGGACGCCGAGGTGCACGCCGAAGAGGACGAGAAGCGGCGTGACGCTGTCCAGAAGCGCAACGAGGCGGACAGCATGACCTACACCGCCCAGAAGCTGATGGACGACAACGAGGACAAGATCCCTGACGACTTGAAGACAGAGATCAACGAGAAGATCGCGGCAGTACGCACCGCCCTGAGTGGCGAGGATACGGAGCTAATCGCTGCGGCCTCACAGGGGCTTCAAGAGTCGATGCAGAAGGTTGGGCAGATCGTCTACAGCCAGGCTGGCGGCGGAGAAGGCGGAGCGCCTCCTCCCGGCGATATCGGCGACATGGGCGGAGACGGCCCAAGCGATGACGGCGACGGCCAGCCAGAGGGCACCGTCGAAGGCGAGTTTCGCGAGGTTTAGTTACAACCGCAACAAGATATTGAAAAGGGCAGGCCTCCATGGCCTGCCCTTTTTTATGTGGTCCAAATCAAGATTCGGAGCAATCCCACGTTCGATTAGCAGCAACTCTTTCCCCCATTGCTAATGCCATGCGCTCCCATACACATACAAGAGTGTCGTCGAAGCACTAACTGTCCAAAAGCCTTCATTGAACACCTAAAGCCACTAGCCGTAAAAGCTGTTCCTATCCCCCAGATTCAGACAAATAAAAAGGCCTCCGAAAATTCGGAGGCCTTTTCTTATTATCGTATTGAGATCGCTACAATGCAGACTAACGCTTGGTGAACTGCTTCGCCTTACGCGCCTTCTTCAAGCCGTACTTGCGTCGCTCCTTGACTCTGGAGTCACGAGTGAGCAGACCTGCCCTCTTCAGTCGAATTCGAAGCGTAGGGTCTACTTCAAGCAGTGCCCGAGCGATACCGTGTCGTATAGCGCCAGCCTGGCCTGTAATCCCACCGCCATTGACCTTGGCCACAACTCGGAACTGCCCCATCGCATCTGCGGTCCGGAACGGCTCCTCGATTATGCGCTGCCAGTTTTCCCAGGGGAAGGCCTCTTCCACGGGCTTACCGTTGACCAAAATCGGTCCGTTTTCCATGTACAGGCGCACCCTTGCGATGGCGTTCTTGCGCCTACCTGTTGCGTAGTAGTACTGCTGTTGAGTCGTTGTCAATTAAGATTCCTCCGAGGTCTCTGCGGGGCTACCCTTCATTTGCGCTTCATGCGGGTGATCTGGTCCGGCGTATGTCTTCATCCTGGCCAGCATGTGGCGTCCCAAGGAGTTCTTCGGGAGCATGCCCTTAACAGCCTGACGAATAACCCTAGTGGGGGTTCTGTCCATCATCTGCTGCAATGTCCGCTCAGTCAGACCGCCGTGGTAACCGCTGTGCCGATAGTACATCTTCTGTGCCATCTTGTTACCCGTCACCCTGATTTTTTCAGCATTGACTACTATAACATAGTCACCTGTATTCAGGTTGGGTACGTAGATGGGCTTGTGCTTGCCCATGAGCAGCGTGGCTATCTCGGTCGAAAGCCTGCCCAGGGTCTTGCCATCTGCGTCAATCAGATGCCACTCCGGATGTAGCTCGGAGGCCTTCGTCTGATACGGTTTATATGCTTTTACCATTGGGTTACACCAGTCCTGCTTCTTGAGGCTTTAACTTTTTGGCGGAAAGCCGTCGTATTCGACGCCTATCATGCTCAGTCCATGCGAAGGCATGGAATGGGCCACCGCCTCAGTTTCGCCCCCTTCGATCATTATTCTTAAATCAGTCATTGGCAGTTTGCCTCTGCCCAGATCAACCAGGGCTCCAGCCATTCTTCGCACCTGATGCGGCAGAAAGGCGTTGCCCTTTATATCAAATGTTAACAGGTCGCCCTCTTGCTTCACCACAGATTCGTACACAAACCTTACGGTGCTGGCGTCCTTTTTCTCCAGTGCCCCGGCAAACCGCTTGAAATCATGTTCGCCCTTGTACATGCCTGCCGCCTCATTCATTAGCGGCACGTTCAGCGCTTCGGTCACTCTACAGGTGCGCCTTTTCAATAAAGGCGAAGGTGTCGGCCTTCTCAGGATCGTATACCTGTAGCTTCGAGCTAAAGCCATTCGCCTTGGATCGAATTCGTCGCTAACGGCATAAGCCGCCTGTATAGCGATATCGTCCGGCAGGTGGTAATTCATCGCTCTGATGAACTCCTGCGGTCCCAGCCTCGACTCTGTGTCGAAGACTATGACCTGCCCCTCAGCGTGCACGCCGGCATCTGTCCTGCCTGCGCCCCTTATCCTCACCGTTTCCCTGGTAAGGAGTCCTATAGCTTTTTCCAGTTCATCCTGGACTGAGGGGGCGTTCTTCTGGTACTGAAACCCAGAGTAAGCTGTTCCCTCATATTCGATTATCATTGCCTGTCGCATACTGTTGGGTAGCGGGCGAACCCACTTCCTAACTCCTTACGCCCAGCGCTAGGAGACTAATTCCACCACAGCCATAGGAGCTGCATCGCCCTTTCGGGGCCCAAGCTTAATCACTCTTGTGTAACCGCCGTGACGGTCCTGGTAGCGTTCAGCTAACTCGTCGAAAAGCTTGTTTACGACTGAACTGTCTGACAGCAAGCCAAGCGTCAGCCGACGACTGTGCAAGCTGCCCTCTTTGCCCCTGGTGATGAACTTCTCAGCCATCCGCCGGACCTCTTTGGCCTTCGGCTCGGTAGTCTTAATAGACTCGTAGCGGACCAAATCTTTGACCATTCCCCGAAGCATATGCATGCGATGGGCTGTTGGTCGATTAAGTTTTCTTCCTGAGATCTTGTGTCTCATCGTTTCCTCATCTGTATATGAACAGAATTTTCAGCCCTTTAGCGCTGACCGATTCTGTTCGGCATATTTGCCAATTTTACTAGCGAACCATCCGGAACCTTGGCTTCGCTTTTTTACTCTTCTGTAGTTTGCTCTTCCGAGGCTACTTCTTCGCTCTCGCCGCCTTCGTCGTCCGAAGTGGCGGTATTAGCGGGATCAAGGTCAGCCGGTAGCAGGTCCATGCTCCTCAACTGGTCGAAGAGCTCGTTATAAGACTTGTCACCAAAGTTCCTAATGCCGAGTAGCTCCGACTTGTTCATCTCCAGAACTTCGCCAACCTTATTGATGCCGGCGCGCTTCAGGCAGTTCAGCGTACGGGAAGAGAGTTCAAGCCTCTCGACCGTCACGTTGTACTTGACTGGATCTATGGGGGGCTGTGGGGGCAGTCCAGATTCGAATTCAGAGTCAATCTGGACCTTGGCAAACATAAAGAACTTGTTCATTAGAACGTCGCCAGCTTGCCTTAGGGCCTCGATAGGATCAATAGAACCATCGGTCCACATCTCTATTACTAGCCGTTCGAAATCGGTTCTTTGCCCTACCCTCGTGTTTTCAACCTTGTAGTTGACCTTACGGATTGGCGTGTAGACTGCATCTACAGGGAGCACACCAATTGGCTGCCCATCGCCATTGGTGGCAGCATGGTAACCGTTTCCGCGCTCAACATTGAACTCAACAGACAACTTGGCCTCTGCGGAATCCAAGGTGGCTAGGTGCAGTTCCGGATTTACAACAGCAAAGTCAGAAGACCGCATGATGTCGGCCGCGCTAACCTCGCCCTCTCCTGCGACTTCAAGCCTTAGCTTACCAGGCCTGTCCACAGTGGAGCGCAATCGAATACTCTTCACATTCAGTAGGAATTCCGATACTTCTTCCTTGACGTGAGGAATCGTTCCGTACTCATGCAGTACTCCTTCAATTTTTACCCAAGTTACAGCCGCTCCTAGAAGAGAGCTGTAAAGCACGCGGCGCAGGGGGTTGCCCAGCGTCATGCCATAACCCTGTTCCAATGGCTCCACGGCAAACTTGCCGTATTTGTCGTCTGACTCGATTACCGTAATATGAGGTGCAGGTAATTGTTCCTCTACCTCGTCTTCCAATTCCGAGCCGCCGAACCTTTGTAGTTCTAGAACCATATTGGCAATCTCCTCTCATCCCACTCACTGAGGAATCGATAATAGATAGTAGCCATACCCCCTGAAGGGCTCCTACGTGGTCACTCCCGAGCCACCGACAACAGCCAAGCTGTGCCGATACACCAAGCTAGGAGGCCATTACTTGGAATAGAACTCGACAATCAATCGTGAATCGATCCCTGTTTCGATGTCGGACGAACCCGGCATCGATGCAACCTCACCTTTGAGATTAGCCGCGTCCAGTCTCAGCCAAATTGGGACTGGCCGCTTTGGCAGGCCATCGGTCAGCGTCTGAATGAAATCAGGCACGCTGTCTTTGACTGCCTTCCACTCAACAGTGTCTCCCTCTTTAACGAGGTATGACGGGATGTCCATGCGACGTCCATTTACCGTGAAGTGGCCGTGGTTAACTAGTTGGCGCGCCTGCCTGCGGGAATCTGCGAACGCCAGCCGATAGACGACGTTATCAAGTCTGGTCTCAAGCAATTGTAGAAGCACATCGCCTGTAACTCCAGAACGTTCTCGCGCCATATCGAAATAATTTCTAAACTGTCGTTCCAAAACACCGTACGTGAAACGTGCCTTCTGCTTCTCTCGAAGCTGCAACGCCCAGTCAGACGATCGTCGTCGTCGGGGAGTTGTATTCCCCGGAGGGCGACGGCGCTTTTCAATCGCGCATCTAGGGGTGAAACAACGCTCACCCTTAAGGAATAACTTTTCGCCGATTCGTCGGCATTGGCGGCATACTGGATCTATATATCTTGCCATTGCTTTAGTTCTCTGTCCTCCAGGTTTTTCCAGTCACAATAATCAATTAGTGTGAGGTTGATGCGATTCCTAAAATGTAGGCCGCAAGCCCATTTCGGTGGAAAGAGTCTCCATGTCGTATCCCTCTTTCCCTACCCTTAAGTCAAAATAAATGAGTGTGGTCGCTATAAACCCGACCGGCGATGTCACCACCGAGACTACCATCCCCCCGATGGCGGAAAGTAAGGTGACACCAAAACCCTCTGCTTCCGGACCTAGAACGATACCTCCGATAATTAAGAATGGTACCGTCGCCAGCATGAACAGCCCAACTATTACCAGACCAATCACAACGGACATCCCAAAAACCCGCCGCCAGTTGCCGTTTACGAGGCTTACGCTCCGCTTAATGCCACCGACGAACTTGTGCCCTTCCACCAGAACCGCCTGGACCGCAACCGTCACGTAGACCAGGTATCCCATTAGCAGACCGGAAATACTCAACAGCAGAAATGAACCTAATACCAGCCCTTGCTCCATCACTTCTAAAGCCGCAAAAGTCAGGCCTGCCGTTATGACCAGTCCGCCCGCTAGAACCACTGCCAGCTGTGTCAGCGAAAATACTCGCCACCAAACCCTTTGGTAACAACTAGCAATCTTAATGTCACTGTAAATATACTGCTGGCCCACGGCGACTACTGTGGCACCGTACACCAAGAAGGTTGCAAGGATGGCCACTATAGCCATTATCGCAATGGTCCACGTCTCTGTACCTACTGCCAGTCCCAACAAGTTTATCGGAACGTGAACCACTGCCGATAAACCAAGCAACTTCCATATATGCTTGCCGTAGATAACGAAGGTCTCGTTTAGGATTTCACCGAGAGATCTCTCAGGTATGTCCCCAGGCCGGCTATCCACGTAACGTTACTTCCTTAATTAATACTCTATACCCGCCTTCGCTTGGGTGGCCTAGCTCCGTTATGAGGAATCGGAGTCACGTCTCGTATGCTGGTGACCAGAATGCCAGCGGCCTGAATCGCCCTGATGGCAGCCTCTCGCCCAGACCCTGGCCCGCGAACGAAGATCTGGACCTGTCGAAGGCCGTTCTCCATCCCCTTGCGGGCAGCGTCCTCTGCAGCACGCTGGGCCGCAAATGGCGTGGACTTACGAGAGCCCTTAAAGCCTACTGTCCCCGCGCTACCCCATGCCAAAACATTTCCGGCTGGATCCGTGAGAGTAATAATAGTGTTGTTGAAAGTCGACTGAATGAAAGCCTTACCTACGGGTACGGACTTTCGCTCTCGACGCCTGGTTCGTGGTCGCCTTGGCATATTAGGAACTTCCTATCCCTGAATTAAAATTATCGGTAGATATTACTTGGTAGTACGCCTGCGACCCGCTACTGGCACACTGCGCCCGCGCTTGGTCCTGGCGTTGGTTCGAGTCCTCTGACCCCTCACAGGCAACCCGCGCCTGTGGCGCATCCCACGGTACGTTCCGATATCGATCAGACGGCGGATGTTGAGGTTAACCTCCCTACGGAGGTCACCTTCCACTATCTGCTCGCGGTCCACAATCTCGCGGATTCGCGTCAAATCAAGCTCATCCAGATCGCTGACTCGTGGGTTGCCAATGATGCCGGCCTTATCCACGATATCATGCGCCTTAGTCGCACCGATGCCGAATATGCTACGGAGGGATATTTCCACCCGCTTGTTATCAGGTATGTTTACACCGGAAACTATTGCCATAGTGTCTCCTTAGACTGCCCTATCTGGTCGAGGCCTTAGCCCTGCCTCTGCTTGTGCCTGGGATTTTCGCAAATGATCATGACTTTGCGGTGCCGACGGATTACCCGACACTTGGCACATCGTACTTTTACTGAAGCTGATACTTTCATTTCGAATCCTCTCCTGCCAACTACCGCTTCTTATGATAGGCCTAAGCCTCGACTAGAAGAAGTAGCCCTCTGGCGTTGTGAGCACTTCTGCACCCTTAGGGGTGATGGCGACGGTATCTTCAAAGTGGGCCGACAGGCTTCTGTCAGCGGTCACAACCGTCCATCCATCTTTAAGCTGCTCAGTCTCCCATCCTCCGACGTTGAGCATTGGCTCAATCGCTATAGTCATGCCCTTCTTCAGCAACGGACCCCGTCCGGCCTCGCCATAGTTGGGCACCTGTGGCTCCTCGTGAAGAGCCCGGCCAATTCCGTGGCCAACGTACTGCCGCACGACACCGAAACCCTGTGATTCGGCATAAGTCTGTACGGCGTGTGAAATATCTCCTATACGTCCGCCCGCTTTTACCTGGGCAATGCCTCGCTTCAGCGACTCTCGAGTGACAACTATCAGGCGTAGCGCCTCTTCTGAGATCTCGCCCACACCCATGGTGAAAGCGCTATCTCCGTGAAACCCCTGCAAAATCGCCCCGAAGTCCACGCTGAGGATGTCACCCTCGAGAAGAACTCGGCTGCCAGGGATCCCATGGACGATCTCCTCGTTAACCGAAGCACATATGGTTCCAGAGAAAGGAATGTTTCCCCCCGCCTTGTAACCCTTGAAAGACGGTATGGCCCCCACGCTCCGGATATAGTCCTCAGCGATGCGGTCCAGCTCACCTGTGGTTATGCCAGGACGAATGGCCTCTTTGACACGCAGCTTCGTATCGGCCACAACCTGGCCGGCACCGCGCATAAGCTCAATTTCCTTTGCGGACTTTATCTCGATTCCGCTCGGATTCTTTCTAGATAGGATCATATTTTCCTGTCTAATTCGTCCTTAAAACAAAAGGCATCAATCTATTATAGTAAAGACCAAGCCTTTTTTGAATCATTTACGCAAAATTGGTCTTGAAGCCTAGCTCAAGACCGCTTCAATAGCGTCGCCTACATCCTTGATGCTGGCCTCTCCATTGATCTCTTTCAGGTTTCCTGCCTTACGATAATACTCCACCAAGGGCTCCGTCTCCGCAAAGAAGACTTCCAGGCGCTTGCCTACAACCTCGGCCTTATCATCGTCTCTCTGGTAAACATCGCCACCGCAATTATCACAGACTCCTGCCGCTTTCGGAGGCGAAAAGCTCTCGTGGTATGGCGTCTGGCAGTCCCTACATATGAAACGTCCCGCCAACCTGCGAATTAACTCCGCATTTGGCACATTAATGTATAGCACCAGGTCTAAGCCGCCCTTATCGGACATTGCCCTGTCCAGCGCCCCTGCCTGGCCCAGCGTCCTTGGGAAGCCATCCAGCAGAAAACCACTGGCTTGCTCCGCTCCGTCCACCCAGTCCATGATCAACTTGATCGTCACATCGTCTGGAACCAAAACACCGCGGTCCATATACGATTTGGCCAACTGACCCAGCTCCGTGTTGTTGTTTATGTTGTTCCTGAACAGATCGCCGGAAGCTGCCTTGGTAACCTGTAATTTTTCAGCAATGCGGGCCGCCTGCGTGCCTTTACCGGCTCCAGGCGGCCCGAGAAGTATTACCTTCAATTCTGTGAATAGCCCCTTATATTTTTGTGCGAAGCCTCTATTTAATGAAGCCTTCGTAATTACGCATTAATAATTGTGACTCTAATTGTCTCATGGTATCCAACGCCACACCTACCATAATTAGCAGACTGGTGCTGCTCAATGTAAGCGACCGAACATCGGTAGCCGCGGTGATGAAGAACGGCAGCACTGCAATGATACCCAAGAAGAACGCACCGCCCCAGGTAATACGCACTAGTACGCGCATTAGGTAATCCTGAGTCGGCTTCCCTGGTCTGATACCCGGAATGAAACCACCGTTGCGTTGCAAGTTACCCGCCAGGTCCTGTTGCTGAAAAGTCACTATGGTGTAGAAGAAAGTGAACACCACTACCAGCACAAACACCACTACCCAATACCCGAAGGCCGACGGGTCCAGAGAGTTTGCCATGAACTGCGCCAGCCGAGACACAATTCCTTCATTCAATGGATTTGTGAAGTAGTTAGCTATAGTTCCCGGTAATATGACAATTGAGAAAGCGAATATCAACGGGATCATACCCGCAGAGTTCACTCTTAACGGCAAGAACGTTGATCCGCTTTGCCGCTGCATCCTACCTCCCCGGAACACGCTGCGCCCGTACTGAACGGGAACTCTGCGTTGCGCCTCCGTGAACAAGACGATGCTGTAAATTACTACAAAAGCGAATACCCCTAGAAGCAGCAGGCCTGCAGCCTGACCACTCTGCAAAAAGCCCTGTCCCACGACCTGCGGGAACCGGGCCACGATTCCACCAAAGATGATCAGCGAAATTCCGTTACCCAAGCCTCGCTCCGTGATTAGCTCACCAAGCCAGACAAGGAACAGAGTGCCCGCCACCATCGACACGACCATAGCTAGGGTCGGCAGGTTCAATCCAAAAGTAATATCGCGAAGCACGCCGGACTGATTGAGCAGCGTAAGCTGTCCCCAGCCCTGCATAAAAGCAATTGGGACCGCCAACCAGTGAGTAAACTGGTTGATTCGCTGCCGGCCGTACTCGCCCTCTTGTGAAAGAGACTTGAGGCCAGGAATAACCGGCACAAGAATCTGCATCACAATGGATGCCGTAATGTACGGGTAGACTCCCAGTGCAGCCACACTAAGATTGGCTAGAGCACCGCCACTGAACAGGTCCAGGAATCCCAATATAGCCTGGGACTCAAATGCCTGGCTCAGAGCTTGGTGATCCACACCTGGAACAGGTACGTGAGCTACGAACCTAAAGACCACTAGCATAGCCAGCGTGAATAGAATTTTGCCACGCAGATCGGGTATCTGCATAGCATCTATCATGGACTGGATCAGCTGAGGTCTGGATATCTGTTGCGAACGCGCAGCCTGGTTCTGACGCATTAACCGATCTCCCTGACGCTTCCCCCTGCAGCTTCAATCTTCTGGCGTGCAGACGCCGAGAATTTGTGTGCTGCTATCGACAGCGGGATTTCTATTTCCCCGCGCCCCAAGATCTTGATCGGTGTCTTCAGTTCCCTGACAATGCCCGCTTCGCTTAGAAGCTGAGGTGTTATCTCGGTGTTGGCCTCAAACACTACGAGTCTATCAAGATTCACAGGTGTATAAGAAACTCTGAAGATGTTTGTGAAGCCGCGCATCATAGGCAGCTTTTTCATAAGGGCTAGTTGGCCGCCCTCAAAGCCTGGGCGAACACCGCCACCGCTACGGGACTTCTGTCCCTTCATGCCTTTGCCGGAGTAGCTGCCGAAACCGCTGCTATCTCCGCGGCCAATGCGGCGCCTCTTTTTGTGCTTACCGCCCGGAGGATTAATCTCGTGTTGTTGCATTTCAACCTTTTAATAAATCTTAGGTGATTTTGGAATATTCGGACCGTTCTGCATTACTACGAACGCCTACGAGCCACTCTCCACATGATGGAGTAATTTTCAATAGGCCCACGTTACTTATACGCTACTAGTCAGCCGGTTGGACTTCTACCAGATGACGCACCTTGTGAAGCATACCCATTATGGTAGCCGAGTCATCGTGTATAACCGTCTGGTGAAGCTTACGAAGACCCAGCGCCTCAATGGTGCGCCTCTGGTCCCTAGCGTAGCCTATTCCACTAACTTTCCATGTGACAGATATTTTTGCCATTACAGACTTTCGTATTCAAAAGATTTGCAGGCTGCTTGTTCGGCAAGCCCGCCGTAATTTCAATTTAGGGCAGCCTACTGTGCCGGGGCCGCTGGAGCTGCTGGCGGCGGTGTTTGTGGTTCCGCTGCGGGAGGCGCTGGCGGAGGCCTATTACGGTTCTGCCGCTGCCTGTTACGCTCAGCTCGATCAGCTCGCTCCTGTGCACGCACCTTGGAGAACTCGGTAAGCTGCTTGCGCTTCTCGAACTCTTCCTCAGGGTCCTTGAGCATCTGCAATCCGTAAAAAGCGGCTTTAACCACATTTACAGGATTGGTGCTACGTCGGACCTTTGTCAAAATGTCCTTAACACCGGCCAGTTCAACTACTGCTCTCACAGAACCACCGGCAATGACACCGGTGCCCTCTCCAGCCGGCTTGAGCATGACAACCGAGCCCACATACTTGGAGATGACCTCGTGAGGAATGCTGTTGCCCTTGAGGGGAATGTTAACCATATTTTTGCGAGCCGCTGCTGCGCCCTTACGTACTGCGTCAGGAACCGCGTCGGCCTTACCCATGCCGACTCCGACATGGCCGGCCATATCGCCAACTACCACCAGCGCGTTAAAGCTGAGGTGACGGCCGCCTTTGACTACCTTGGCGACTCGGGAGATCTTAACCACCCGTTCGACTATGGGTAACTCATCTGGGTCTGAACTCTGATATCGACTACGATCGTTTGTCATCTAGAAAACGAGGCCTCCCTTACGAGCTGCATCGGCGAGCGATTGCAGACGACCGTGGAATTTGTAGCCTCCACGATCGAAGACCACTGTGTTGACGCCCTTCTCTTTGGCACGCTCACTAATGAGTTCTCCCACCTGATAAGCGATCTCCATCTTCCGTTTGCCGTCAGACTTCGACTTTAGCTCATTTTCCAGGCTGGAGGCTGCCGCCAAAGTAACGCCCTTGGTGTCATCAATGACCTGAGCATAAATGTGATTGAGGCTGCGATAAATGGCAAGCCTTGGTCGTTCCGCTGTGCCCTTGACCTTGCGGCGGACTCGGATGTGACGCATGACGCGTCGGGCCTTGTTAGTATTAACCCTTGCCATTCCCTAAGCCCTCCTGGCGCTCTTACCGGGTTTCAGGCGTATCTGTTCGCCCAAATAGCGTATGCCTTTACCCGTATAAATATTAGGTGGACGGACCTTCCTAATCTGCGCGGCCAACTGGCCCACCTTTTGTTTATCGATCCCTTTAACAGTGATGCGGTTGTTGCCTTCAACCTGAAGTGTAACGCCGTCTGGTGGATCAATGTCCACCTGGTGGCTATACATGACGTTAAGGGTGATCCCCGTTCCACTCTGCTGCACACGATAACCAACACCAACCAGCTCCAGGTCCTTTTGGAACCCTTCACTGACGCCAGTCACCATGTTCGCAAGCAGGCTGCGAGTCAAACCGTGCAACGCTCGGTGCTGACCTTCGTCAGAAGGCCGCTTCACCTGTAATATACTATCGTTCTGGAGGATTTCCATGTCTTCGTGAAATCTAAAGAACAGTTCTCCCTGTCCACCCTTCACTTTGACATCAGACCCATTTATGTCGACCTGTACTCCAGAAGGCACAGGAATCGGCTTGTTTCCTATCCTGGACATATTGGACTCCTCACCATAGGTAGCAGAGTAGCTCTCCGCCAATACCATTTCGCCAAGCTTGACGACCGGTCATGACGCCCTTAGACGTCGACAGAATGGTCAGACCAAGACCACCGTAGGGTCGAGGAATCTCACCTTTCTTAACATATACTCGCAGTCCAGGCTTGCTCACCCTGCGAAGGCCCGATATCGCAGACTCGTCCCTGCCCCTGTAATGCAGGAAGATCCGGATACTGGCCCTGGGCGTGCCTCGCCTGTGTACCTCAAAGCCCTCAATAAATCCCTCGTCAAGAAAAATCTTAGCGATGGACTCCTTAATATTGGACATGGGCACTGATACGGATTCGTGATTCACCATGATGGCGTTACGAACCCTCGTTAACATATCTGAAATAGGATCTGTTACTGGCATACCGTTCCTTTATCCTTAGACATCTTCTTCAAGCGGCATTAGCAGACTGACTTAGTCTATCTACCAGCTAGCCTTGCGAACACCGGGCAACAGGCCCAGCAACGCCATCTCTCTGAAGCAGATGCGGCATAGCCCAAAGTGCCTAATGTAGGCACGAGGCCTTCCACACCGATTGCATCGGTTATAGTTCCTCACCTTGAAAGGCTGAGGTCTTTTCCATCTTTCGATTTTTCCTAATTTTGCCAAAACAAATCACCTACTGTACTTGGCTGCTTCAAATCAGCGGTCACTCTAAGCAACCTGCTCTTCTTGTACTCGCGTAAAGGGCATTCCCATTAGCTCTAGCATCCGTAGGCCCTCTGCATCATTGGGCGCAGTGGTCACAATGATTACCTGAAGCCCTCGGATTCTGTCGATGGTGTTATAGTCAATCTCCGGAAAGATCACCTGCTCCCGGATACCCAGAGAGAAGTTTCCACGGCCATCAAAGGCATTGCGAGACAGACCTTGAAAGTCCCTGATACGTGGCAGAGTTGAACTGACGAGGCGATCAAAGAACTCGTACATCCGTCTGCCGCGAAGTGTCACGCTAACACCAATTGGCATGTCCTCGCGGATTTTGAATCCAGCGATGGACTTCTTAGCCTTCGTAGTAACAGGCTTCTGACCAGTGATCAATGTCATGTCACGAGTCGCAGCCTCTAATGCCCTGTTATTGGTTAGAGCCTCGCCCAGACCGACGTTCAGGACTATTTTATTGAGCCGGGGAATCTGCATATAACTTGTGTAGCCAAATTCCTCGGTCATAGCAGGGCCAATTTCCGTCCGTAGCTTTTCTAGCATACGGGGCGGAGGTCTGGGAGTGGCAGGAGCCTTTGCAGGCGCCGCAGTCTCCTCAGAGGCCGAATCATCTGATGTAGCAGCACTGGCCCTCGATGGTCGACGACGAGGCGCGGGCTTCTCTTCTTCAACTGCGGGTCGCTCAGCCACTTCATCTTCTGGCGGATTCTGGTCTTCAGTAGTCACTCGATTACTTCCTCGCACCTTTTGCAGACTCTCGCCTTGGAGCCATCTGCTAGGAATCGGTAGCCTATCTTTGTAGGCTTCGCACAGTCAGGGCATACGAGCATAACGTTACATACTCTCATCGGCATTTCCTTCTGGACAATGCCACCCTGACGAACACCACCGGTGGCCTTGGTGTGGCGCGATACAACGTTCACTCCCTCGACCATCACCTTGTTATCTTGGTGCATAATCTGAGAGATATGACCCTGCTTGCCTCGGTCACGGCCCTTGATTACGATCACATTATCATTAGTGTGCAGTTTCACTTAAAGAACCTCTGGGGCCAAAGAGACGATCCGCATGAAATTCTTCTCTCGCAGCTCACGGGCTACAGGACCGAATATTCGCGTTCCTCTTGGCAACTGTTCGTCGTTAATTATCACTGCTGCGTTGTCATCGAACTTGATATGTGAGCCGTCGGGCCTACGAGTGGACTTGGCCGTTCGTACCACCACGGCTTTGACAACCTCACCCTTGCGAACGCCAGCAGCAGGTGCAGCCTCTTTGACGGATGCGACAATCACATCTCCCAACCATGCATACTGCCTACCGCTACCACCGGGTATACCGATACAACTGATAACCTTGGCGCCGGAATTATCAGCGACCTTAAGCCTTGTGTACTTCTGAATCACTGAACCTTCTCCTCATCATCGCTTGCCGTCTCGGACTGGGCTTCTTCAGCAGATGTAGCACCAACTTCAGCCTCAGCCGCTTCCTCTACAGGAGCAGCTTCTTCTGCCTCAACTTCTGCTCCTGGCTCTTCTTCGACTTCCGCTGCGGGCTCCGCGACTACTTCAGTCTCGGCAACCGGAGCTTCTTCTACTTCAACAGCAGGCTCTTCAGCAACCGCGACCGAGGTCTGAAGCTGATACGACAGTACCGACTCATCCTCTACTTTGATCTCATCTGGATGCACTTCTGCGAGATCTACGCTCTGAAGAATCTCAGAAACGCGCCATCGCTTTGTCTTCGACAGTGGGCGCGTCTCCGTGATACGGACCTGGTCACCCAGTCTGCATTCGTTCTGCGGATCGTGCACCATGAATCGAGTCCGCATCTTCACTGACTTCTTGTATAGGCGGTGCGACTTGCGCCACTCCACCACCACGACACATGTGCCGTCCATCTTATCGCTTACAACGCGACCAACTCTGACTTTTCGTCTTTCGAAACTCATGCTAATTCGTTCGCCAGTTCTCTTTCTCGCAGCAAGGTATTGATGCGGGCAATTCGCTTTTTGGCCTTAGGAATGGTATTCACATTCGCCAACTGCATTGTAGCTGCGCGGAATCTAAGATTCATAAGCTCTCGGTGGGTCTCATAGACCTCTGTCTTGAGCTCATCATCCGTCATACCGCGAAGATCATCTATTTCCATGATTATTGACTCTCAACCAATTCTATTTTGCGACCTAAATCCTCGTCACTATCTTGGTTGCCATGGGTAGCTTCGAAGTAGCCAAGCGAAGAGCCTCCCTGGCCAAATCCTCCGGCACTCCGGCAATCTCGAACATTACCCGTCCTGGCTTCACCACCGCAACCCAATGGTCCACGGCACCCTTGCCTTTACCCATCCTGGTTTCTGCAGCACGAGCTGTAACGGATTTATCCGGAAACACCCTAATCCAGATCTTGCCACCACGACGAGCGTACCTTGTCATGGCACGACGTGCAGCCTCAATCTGTCGAGCCGTAACCCAGGCCGTCTCTGTAGCCTTGATTCCGAATTCGCCGAAACTCATTGTGTTGCCGGACTGGGCCATACCTCTTCGGTGGCCCCTGTGATGGTTCCTAAACTTGACCCGTTTCGGTTGGAGCATCTGTTGTAGCCTCTTCGCCTGGTGTTACAGTGATCTCGATGGCCGACATATCATCCGCTGCTTCTTCTTCTGCCTTGGACACAGGGAGAATATCCCCCTTGTATATCCATACCTTGACGCCGATCCGTCCGTATTCGGTCGCAGCCTCTTGGATTGAATAATCGATGTTAGCTCTGAGGGTGTGCAAAGGCACCCTGCCCTCCATGGCCTTTTCGCGTCGGGCTATGTCAGCACCACCTAGCCTGCCGCTGATATGAACCTTAACGCCAAGGGCACCAGCCTGCATGGTCCTGGTAACCGACTGGCGAATGACCCGGCGGAATGCCATGCGACGTTCCAGTTGGTCCGCCACATTACGCGCCACCAAGAAAGCATCCAGCTCAGGCTGTCGTATCTCCTGAACGTTTAGCCTTGCTCGGCGCTCCGTAAGTCCTTCTAGGTCCTTACGCAATTCTTCCACACGCTGCCCGCCTCGCCCGATGACGATACCTGGCCTCGCAGTGTGAACAGTAATGAGCACATCGCTGCTTCCCCGCTCAATCTCCACCTTGGAAATCCCTGCTTCGGGGTAACGATTTAAGATAAGTTTTCTAATACCCATGTCTTCAGTGACGAGGTTACGATAGTCCTCCGACCTGGACGCGAACCAACGCGAGTCCCAGTCTCGAACTATCCCCAATCGAAAGCCTATGGGATGTGTTTTCTGACCCAATCTAGGCGCCCTCCCCGTCGACTACAACCGTTATATGGCTGTTTCGCCTGATAATAGTGGCTACTCTGCCTCTGGCCCTGGCACGGAAACGCTTAGTGCGCGGGCCCTCATTAGCGTATATCTCTACAATCCGTAGTTCCGAGCTGCGACCGACCAACTCATTCTCTGCGTTGGCCGCGGCGGACTTGACCACCTTGGCAACCCGCGCAGCTATAGGCGATGTCATGAACCGCAACTCTCGAAGAGCCAGGTCCACGGGCATTCCCCGAACCAGATCAATGATCGGCTTTACCTTTTTTACAGATATGCCGGTATTTGTGCTAACCGCTTTTACAGACATTATTTCTTCACCAAGTCGTAATTAGGAGCCTATCTGGCTCTCGTAGTACGCTCCGAACGAGCGTGGCCTCTGAAAGTCCTGGTCGGGGCAAATTCCCCTAACTTATGGCCAACCATATTCTCTGTGATGAACAGTGGCACATGCCTTCTGCCGTCATGCACCGCTATAGTAATGCCAAGCATTTGGGGCATGATAGTAGAAGCCCTGGACCATGTCCGTATAACGGTCTGCCTGTTGCTTCCTTGAACCGCCGCTACCTTCTTGGCCAGCTTCTCGTGTACGTAGGGCCCTTTTTTGATCGACCTGGACATAATATTCCTTTAAGGCATCCGACCAGATTGGCCTCGACGCCATTGTTAAAATCCTTGCTAGTTGCTAGCGTCCTCCGCGACGACGCACAATGAACTTACTTGAAGGTTTCTTCTTGCTGCGGGTCCTATAACCCAGGGCTGGCTTGCCCCAAGGGGTCTTCGGTCCCGGCATCCCGATTGGGGATCGGCCTTCACCACCGCCGTGCGGATGGTCCCTAGGTGACATCACTGAGCCTCTTACCTGTGGACGCCAACCCATGTTGCGCTTTCGCCCGGCCTTGCCCAGCTTGATGTTCTTGTGGTCCTGATTGCTGACCTGACCGATGGTGGCCATGCACTCGGCCAATATGTTGCGCATCTCACCCGAAGGCAGCCTGAGAAGGGCGTACTTACCCTCTTTGGCCAGGAGCTGCGCAGACCCACCGGCGCTGCGGACGAGCTGTCCGCCCCTGCCGACCTGCATCTCAATATTGTGTACCTGCGTACCCTCTCGAATAGCACGTAAAGGCATGGCGTTACCAGGCCTTAAGGGAGCCTGTTCGCCAGCCTCAATCTTGTCCCCAACCACCAGGCCATCTGGTGCGAGTATATAGCGCCAGTCGCCGTCGGGATACTTGATGAGAGCGATACGTGACGACCGGTTAGGGTCGTACTCAATAGTCATTATCTCGCCCGGTATACCAATCTTATTACGCTTAAAGTCTATGACTCGATACCGGCGTTTATGTCCACCACCACGGTGACGAACAGTTATCTTGCCCCTTGAGTTTCTGCCGGCGCGCTTCCGCATGCCCCGAATCAGGGACTTCTTGGGCTTGTTAGTAGTTATCTCCTCGTTGGTGGAAAGAACTGCTCCCCGTTGACCAGGGGTTGTAGGTTTAAGTGCTTTTAATGGCATATTAGACGCCCTCGAATATCGTTATGGAATCGCCATCAGCCAGCGTGACAATTGCCTTCTTCCATGCCTTCATACCAGTGAACCGCGGGCCATAGCGCTTACGTTTGCCACGCACGTTCATAGTATTGACCTTAACCACACGCACATCAAAGGCCTCTTGAACAGCCCACTTGATCTGATGCTTTGTCGCGCTCGGTGCGACCTCGAAAGCATAACGCCCCATCTCTTGCATCAATGTACTCTTCTCAGTGACGATGGGTTTTCTTAATATATCAAAGGTTTGTATATCCATTAATTGCCACCAGACTCATCATCGCTGTCGGCGGCATCAACTGCCACATCTCCAGGGACGACTTTTTTACGAACGAAATTTCCACCCCAGAGCTGCTCCGCTTTGTAAACAGCATCTAAAGTCATAACAACCTTGCGAGCGTTGATCAAATCAACCGTGTTGAGCAGATCTGCTGGAAGCGTCTTTGCCCTAGGTATGTTGCGCGCCGCTCGAATGACCTCGGTCGCAGCCCCATCACATACCAACAAAACCGAAGAGGTGACACCCAGTGCCTTGAGCACCTTAGCCATGTCTTTCGTCTTGTTCTCGGGGAGTTCCAGACTCTCCAGAACCACCAACTGCCCAGCCCTGGCCTTATCAGAAAGCGCCATTCGAAGGGCGTTCCGCCTCATGCGCCTGGGCGTACTCTGCCTGTAGCTCCTGGGCGTCGGTCCGAATACAATTCCGCCACCCTTCCACTGGGGGGACCGAATTGAACCCTGCCTCGCACGACCTGTGTACTTCTGTGGCCGAGGCTTGGCTCCGCCTCCGGAGACTTCAGCACGAGTCTTAACCTTGGCAGTTCCCTGCCGTTTGTTGGCCAGTTGACCAACCATGACCTGGTGAACCAAGGCAGTATTCATGGTCGCGCCGAACACATCGTCCCGCACTTCCACGCTGCCCACTACGGCACCAGTGATACTTCTAATTTCCAGTTTCACGATTCTTAACTTCTCCCGTAACCCGCCTTGCGAATAATGACCAGGGAGTTACGCGCTCCCGGTATGGACCCCTTGACCAGCAAGAGATTCCTCTCCGTGTCGGACTGGATAACCTCCAGGCTCCGTTGAGTCACCTGTTCGTTACCCATGTGACCTGCCATGCGTAACCCTTTGAGCACACGGCCTGGCGTAGTACCAGCACCAATCGAGCCAGGAGCCCTGTGTCGGTCAGACTGCCCGTGGGTCTTTGGCCCGCCTGCGAAACCGTGTCGTTTGACACCACCAGCGAAGCCCCTTCCCTTGGTGTTGCCAGTGACCTCGACGATGTCACCAACCTCAAATAGGCTGACATCCAGAGCCTGACCGACTTCCACTTCGGAAATGTCGTCAATGCTCAACTCTCGTAAATGGCGGAAAATCTGCCCAGAGGCCTTCAAGTGGCCCAATTCTGGTTTGCTGAGCTTGCGCGCAATAACCGGCTCATAGCCCAGTTGCACACTCTCGTAGCCGTCGGGGTCCTGCCGCTTTATCTGTACCACCGTGCAAGGCCCAACCTCGATAGCGGTGACACAGTCTGCTCTTCCATCTTCACGGAAGAACTGCGTAGTACCTATCTTTTTTCCTATCAGTCCATGAATTGACATATTGTTTCTCTATTACAGCTTTATGGAGATGTCCACACCGGCAGGCACGTTCAAGCGAGTGAGCGAGTCAATCGTCTTGGACGTAGGCTCCAGTATGTCTATCAATCGGTTGTGGGTGCGTATCTCGAAATGCTCACGAGAGTCCTTGTCAATGTGCGGGCCGCGAATTACGCAGAATCGTTTGATCGACGTAGGCAGCGGCACTGGACCCATAACCCTTGCTCCGGTCCTCTCCGCACTCTCTACAATCTGCGCTGCAGACTGGTCCAGAATACGGTGGTCGAATGCCTTCAGAATTATCCTAATTTTTTGACTGTTCGCTGTGACCATTTCTACTCTCTAACGGCTTAAACTCTGGAAGTTACTCCAGAAAGCCGACCTAAACTATTCGCCTTACGTCGTAGTTGAAGCAACCAGTGACTTCGGTGCCTCTTGGTAGTTATCGAACTCCATGGCATAACTGGCCCTACCCTGTGTGAGCGACCTTAGTGCGTTGGCGTAGCCGAAGCTTTCGCCCAACGGCAGTGAGGCCCGAACCACCTGGGTGTCGTTCTCGCCTTCGATGTTCCTAATGTTAGCACGGCGGCGACCCAAATCGCCAAGAACATCGCCTAGGAACTCACCGGAGGTAACAACCTCCAAACTCATAACAGGCTCCAGTAGCTTGGGACGCGCCCTATTAACAGCGTCTTTTGTTGCCATTGAACCCGCAATTTGGAACGCAACCTGGGAGGAGTCCACATCGTGGAAGCTGCCATCAACCATGGTTACTTTTACGTCAATTACAGGGAATCCCGATAACGGGCCTGACGCCAACGCTTCCGCAATACCCTTCTGAGCAGACGGAATGAACTCCCTTGGGATGGCACCACCAGTAATCTTGTCTTCAATCTTGACGCCTGATCCTGGCTCGCCTGGCTCGATGTCTACAACAACGTGGCCGTACTGTCCGTGACCACCTGTCTGCCTAACAAAGCGCCCGACACCTCTGGCCTGAATGGAGATTGCCTCCCTATAGGCCACACGAGGCATACCAACGCTGCCTTCAACGCCGAACTCCCGCTTCATCCTATCTACGAGAATCTCCAGGTGCAACTCGCCCATGCCTGACATGACCGTCTGCCCTGTTTCATCGTCATAATTGATCCGGAATGTGGGGTCCTCGTCGGAAAGCTTGATCAGAGCCTCGGAAAGTTTATCCTGGTCTACCCTGGACTTGGGCTCAATGGCCACGGATACCACCGGCTCTGGGAACGTAATCGTTTCAAGAACTATCGGGTCTTCCTGGCTGCAGATAGTGTCGCCAGTGGAGGTATCTTTGAGACCCACCGCCGCAACAATCTCCCCGGCGTACACGCTATCAGACTCTTCTCTATGATTAGCGTGCATCCTAACGATACGACCAAGCCGCTCTCGGCGACCGTTGGTGGCGTTAAAGACGCTGGTTCCGGCGTCTGCCTTGCCGGAGTAAACCCTGAAGTAAACTAGCCTACCTATGAACGGGTCAGATACAGTTTTGAAGGCCAGGGCCGCGAAAGGTTCGCTGGCCAATGGCTCACGAATAATCTCTTCTTCGGTCCTGGGATGCTTACCAATAATCGGAGGTATATCCAGAGGCGAAGGAAGGTAATCACAAATCGCATCAATAAGAGTCTGAACGCCTTTGGTTTTCAAAGCAGTACCGCACACAACGGGTACTATCTTATTGTCGATTGTAGCCCGTCGAATACCGTCCTTTAGTTCTTTGATGGAGATATCTTCCTCATCCAAGAACTTCATCATGATCTCGTCATCGGCTTCCGCGACCTTCTCGATCATC